>MAAB01029367.1_pt1 | contig 131011 bp, 106 predicted proteins | sample 1115991 | NCBI WGS metagenome assembly MAAB01 (sample SAMN04961124, study PRJNA320927) | seawater metagenome | isolation source: sample BD02T18 sea water enriched with oil for 18 days | place: USA:Gulf of Mexico | collected 2013-07-27 | reverse complement strand
CTGAGCGATGGTCAAAAGAAGAACGAAACTGGCAGCCAATAGACGTTGTGGAGTTAAATCCAGAGCAACACAAAGAAGCTGCTTAACAATTTAGGCGACAACTGTCTTGAAAAACACCGTTAATCCCTATTTTATTTTCACGTTTAACGTTGGCGGTTTGATTATAGTTCTTAATTTTATCTGCTTGCTTAGTGCTATAATTTATTGCAGATTTTTTTCTATCTAGTAGTGAGTTGAAACCTTCTATTAAAGGATTTCTTTCTTCTAAATCATCTAAGTAATCTAAAATCCCTCGTGTCTCCTCTAGATTGTATTTCCACGCGGATTTAATTTTTAATGGAGATTTTTCTATCAATTCTAATGGTTTTACTGTGCCTAAATTTTCATTCTGATCCCAATGATATTCATTAAATAAATGTGGCATATTACCGATGCTATACCTAGAAATCAGAAATGATTTTTCACCTTTATGCCACACACCTACGTAGGCATTTCGTGCATATATTTTATAACTATAGCCATGCATTAAGCTTTCCATTTCCAGATACTTTGTACTTTCTTGTATATCGCTCAGAAATTGTGTAAATAATTTTTCTTTATTGCTCATCTGCTAACCACTTTGAATAACACAGCTTTCCTAAAAATATCAGTAAACACTAAACTTATACAACAAAAGCTATTTTAGATTGATCCACAATATTTGGTAAATTTCATTACACGAGTAATTCAATCACTAGAAGCTGAGTGCGTAGCATCATTACAACGATTAAAGCTTTTATTTAAACTGTTATTTATTTGGTAAGCCAAAAGTTTCTCCATTTTTCAAAATCACAACATTTTTAAAATGCTCCGAAAATGAATCAGCTTTAAGGGTGTGTACGGGGATTAATGTTTTGGCATTAATTTCACAAGCAAACGATTTTAGGTGGCTTAAATAAGCATGACCACTGGTATGAATGTATTGCCATTTACTATCCGTTAGCAATTCTAATTCAGCAAAAGAAGATTGCTTTTCCATATAACCTTGCCACATAGAATAAATTAAATGTGCCTTGAACTCTTTCTCATGAAAAGCTTCAATGAACCGTTTGATAGAATAATTAGAAAACCGAAAAACATATCGTGTATTGTCAAAATTTAATTTATCTATATTGATATGGCGTTTACTAAAGCGAAAAAAATCATCGTTACCAAAAGCCTTTTTAGCACTTTCTATCTGGTTTCTAGGGAAGAAAATCCTAATATGATCATCTGCGTGTGGTGGTAAGCCGGGAGCATGCTTTTTTAATGTATCTAACATATACATTTGGTACAGATCTAAAACCAAAATTCTACCACTTCTTTTACATGCATTGTACAGGCTTACAATACGATCTATGTTACTACCAGAGCCGGCAACAAATATAGGATCAGAATCTTGCTTCATTACCTCTAAAAAAGCATCTTCAACAGCTTTTTCTGTAGCAAAAGTATTAGGGTGTCCTTCATCTAATGTAGTTCCTTCCATTAAAAGTACATCCGGCTCTTTTACTCTGCTTTTTACATATTCATTAACTTTTGCTTTACGGCCATGACCTCTAAAATCCCCCGTATAAAATATAGTTTTTCCACCGACTTCAATGTGAATACTGCATGCCCCAAAGGCAGAATGATCCATTAAGTAAGCTTTCACCGTAAAAGGGCCAATTTCAAAGCTTTTACCTGGTTGATAAATAATAAAAGAGGGTAAGCGATTAATTTTCATTTCATCACTATAAAACACGTTTCCTATTTCCATCAGGCTGTGCGCACTATCACTAATGTAGATAGGCATATCTATAGGTAAATGATCTACCAAACCGTAATGATCTGGATGTGCATGAGAAATTATAAAAGCCAACGGCTTATTTATGTGCTCTTTTTCATTTCCCATCACATCTAACAAAATTCCGTTTTCAAGGCTAGGAGATTTTGTTAGTCCTGGAGTTAAGGCATCTCCGCCTGAGGCCATCAGAGGCATACCATAATCAAGGACTATAGAATCACAGCCATGATTTATTTTTATACAACTACCGCCAATAGTGTCAGCACCACGCAAAAGAGAAACCGATGTTTTTACCATTTTTAATCCTTAGTTAACAAATTCGTTTTGTTGGAACTAAGCATGAAAGGAGATACTTAGTTCGCTAGTACTATATATTCAATTGAGAGGCCGAGATGTTTACACTAAAGTTAGATTTATTTGGTATTACTATATTTCTTTTTGTTGTAAACGAGTGATAGTCGGGCTTTTAGAGTCGTTAATTTAATTGCATCAATTCTCTTTATAGTTAACGAATTCATTCACACCTTGTTCATGTCAGAGACAGAAGTTGTCTTGAAAAACACCGGTTGTCTCCAATCATGAAATAGTTACCGTTTGGTACTGTGAATTCGGCGGTATTATTAACTAGGTTGTTTTTAATGTAATCAGGTAAGTTGTTAGCAAAAATAACATCATAGCTTTTGGTTCTTTCGGTTGCCTTTCCTGATGATTCGCCTGATGTCGTGGCTAATGTTAGGGCTGATATAATGACAGTGCTTTATTGGTAAGCACTAAATGAATATATGCTCGAATAGGGCGGGGTCTTATTATTGATACTATCTAGTGATATTGCTTTTAAAGGTAACTCAGTGCCATTAATATAAAAAGCATTGTTAATTATTTGTACAGTATCGCCAGGTACTGCCATTACTCGTTTAACGTAAAGTGTATCCTTGCGTTCAAAGGCGATAATATCGCCACGGGCCGGTTGGTTAATAGCGATTAAATTTGTTCCAATGAATGGCAGTTTAATATCAAAAGCAAGTCTGTTAACTAAAACAAAATTCCCTTCAACTAGGTTGGGATTCATTGATGCACTAGGAATTTAGTTCCAATTAATTAACGTAGTTCTCATAAAAAATAAGATAAATAAAAACCAGATGAAATCTTTGTTATTTTTATAAAAACTTATCAATAAACGTTTAATATAGCTTGAAGATAAATAGTTATTAATCAATCGTATGCAACGATCGAGTCTTTAACTTTTGCAGTGGTTTACCTAGCAATATCAAAATCTATTATATTAGCGTTGCCATTAATATCCACCAACACATTGTTTTTACTTAAATCCCCATGTTCAATACCTTTGCTTTTTGCATGTTCTATGGCAGATTTTAAGCTAGTGTTAACCTGTTCTTTGGCTTCCTCACTTGGCGAAGTATTAAGAAATTCATATAAAGTAATACCGTCAATGTATTCCATCATAATGTTAGGCTCTTGATGATTATCATGGCTAATATCTATAAAACTCGCAATGTGATGATGATCTAAATCAGCGAGTATTTGTGCCTCTTTTTTTATCATCTTTAGTGCAGTGTTGTTTGAATCAGCCAGAGCAAAATATTTTATGGCTACGGTGTGGTTAATTAAGCCATCAATACGTTGAGCTAGGTAAACATCACTCATACCACCTTGTCCGAGCAGCTTTGTAATCTTATATTTGTTGTTAATAAGGCGACCAATGCGAGTTTGGCCGTCTTCGTGCTCTGCTAAGCTTTGGTACAAAGGCTCAATCAGCGCTGAAATCTTAGTGTTACTATAAGTTAATAAGTTTGCTAGCTCATCGGCAAGTTGTTGATTTTTCGTCGCGAGAAGTTCAATTTTTTTCTTCTGCTTCTCTAAAGGCAAAGGGTTAAACTCACTAAATAATTGATAAAGTTCTGACATAGTTAGGCTACAAGGTTCTTTTGATACCAAGCGTTAGCAAAGTTTAAATCATTTTGCATAGTTCGCTGTGATACGTTGAATAGGTCGGCAAGTTGTTTGGTGTTTAAGCCTGAGAATAAATGCAAGTTTATAGCCTCTGCACATCGAGGGTGTTCTTTTTCTAATAGTTTATTAATTAACTGTAATTCATGTAAAAGTACACCAGAGTTATGATCAAACTCTGCCTCTTTAGTTTCACTTGGTAAAGTATTTTTTAGCGCTTTAACATTTCTATATTCGTCATTTAGAATGTTATAAACCACAGTGGAAATGAGTTTTAAAACATCTTCTCTATTGTCTAACTTACTGTCTTTTGGGTTAATAAGCTTAAGGTAGGTTTTATTTACTAAATTTGTGGTTGAGTCTATACATAACTGTAGATGAGACTTATGCTCAGTCTTTTCTTGTCGCTTTAGCTTTTGTTTACGTACTTCATGTTTAAACTGCTGATAACACAATTCAAATAGCGTGTTATAGGCTGTTGTATTTCCTTTCTTCCATTGAATAAGTAATTCAGTAATTGGCAACTCTGTGAGATTTTCCATATCCATATGTCTGTTTTTATTTGAATTGTTATATTTATGCTAACACGTGTTATTTGATGATTCTAGGTGATGCCTCCCAAATAAATCAAAATATATTTTTTGGATTTTATCTATTTCCTTTTGCGTTTTTAGTTAGTTACAACGTATCTATTACCTTTTGAAATAAATGATTAAGCTAGCGTCAGAATTTTAAAAAGAAGGTCATTTATAAATATGGAAAATCAACAGGTCGTTAGTTACAACAAGAGCAATGCTGTAAACCACCTTAAAGTGATGAATAAACTTGGAGCTACATTTTTTATACTCTTTATCGTCGGTGCTTTTTTACCTCTGGCTAATTTAGGTGGCTGGTCTAAAGAAACTTTGAACCTATATACACTTGCGGAGCCAATTTTTCTGCTCGCACTCGCGGTAAGTGGTTTTGTGGTTTATTTAACAGGCATAAGTCGTTTTACTGGTAGAGCAATATCTTTACTATTTACAGTACTTGTTTTGGGTTGGTTTTTATCGCAACTCTACGACATATACGATTTAGCAAAAAGTGCTAGAGAAATACGAGGCCGTGATTTTGAATGGAGACACTTTGCACGCTCCTTTAAAGAAATGGCTGGGGCATTGCCAATTAGAGGCAAAGACCTTGTTTCTGCTGCCAGTTGTTTATTAGCATTATCTTTTGTTGGTATTACAGCGTGTATATATTCTCCTCGATATAAAGAAAATAAACAATTTAAAGCGGCAATTCTAGGTCAGCCAGTTGAAGTAACTGAATCAACTTCAACAGTAGATAACACAGAGGTTAATACCGCTAAAGAATCTTCACTTGTAACCAAACTAAAAAGCACTGTGAGCTTAGTTATTACCAAAGCTATAGCGTTCATTAAATATGTTTATCAAATAGTCAAACCGTTAGTTAATGCCTTGCTAGATAAAGGCGCAGATATTATTTGCAAACAACAACCTAACTTAAAACGCGAACAAGTAAAAATGGTATTGCTTGGGGTCATGATTGTTCTAATTTATCTCATCATTTTTTGATTTTTAAATAACCTATAACGAATAAAAAAAATAAGAGAAGGACTGATATATGAAATGTATAAACTCACTTGCTTTAGTTGGCCTAACGTTATCTCTAGCTGCATGTGGCGGTATTAAAAGCCAAGAAGAAATCGCACAACTGACGCCAACAGAGGTTGCTCAGCTTGGTTGTAGTGCCTATAAAAATATTGAATTAGAGCAGCTTCAATATTTATTTCCTGAAAAATCGTATAAAAAGCTTATTCGTAAAAGTAGTAAGAACCCTGATAGGTTTAGATAATTTGTTGAAGACGCTGATTGTGGCGTAATAAAAGCCGAAAACGTTTCTTATAAACGACTTGATGCAACAAGAGTTACATTTGAGAAATTTAGCGCAATTAAAGTATTTAAAGTTGATGGTAAATATCAAATAGCCTTAGAAGGATAAACACATGATGAAAAAAACAATAATATTATCGGTTGTAGCAGTCTTAGTATTAAGCGCTTGTGGCGATCCAAAAGATGAAGCCAGTGAAATTGCACAACAAGCGTGTATAGCTGATAAAAATAGCGATATAGATGCTTTAAGTGGGCTGATGAATGATGAAATGTTCGAAACGAACAAGGCCATGCATGAAAACGCGGATCCCCTAATGAAAAATATATTAAAAATGCTGAATTGTGATTTGAAAAGTACGGAAGTATTAGATGATGGTAGTTATGTCGTTAACTTCAAAAAACATAATAGTTATGAAATTAAAAAAGTAGATGGTGATTTAAAAATTGTTGGAGAACAGTATTATTAAACTAGATTAGCTTTTCCTCCTCTAATGGTAACTATTTGAAATTATGTTTGATTATTCATAGTTGCCCGTTTACCATTGCTGTCTATATTAGAATATTACTCTCTAATATAGATAGGGACTTTCAACTTAAAGGATTTAAAATGCTCAAAAAATTTGTGCGTTCTGCGCTTTCAATTTCATTTTTCACGGCAACACTAACTACTGCAACTTTGGCAAATGCCACAGACCCCGTTGACTTTAATACAGCACACGTTTTTCCAACTGATAATTTTGACTTACAACGCGCTGTTGAAGGCTTACGTCATGCACCTTATGATTATTGGACTGATATTCGCTGGAATGAAAAATCTCCATTGGGTACACCTATAACTATCAAGTATGCTTTTTCAGGAAAAACAATAGGGGGACGTGATGTTCGTGACTTCTATCCGCGTGAAAAAGAATTAATTATAGGTGTTTTAACTAGTATTAGCCGTGTTTCAGGGATCAGCTTTGTTGAAGATGATCCTATAGATAGGACGGAACGATATGACCTATTGTTCGAAAATATCGCGGGTGATATATCTTCCTCAGGGCTACCAAGTGATCATCGTTCACCAATAAATAGTGATGATTGTGATAACGGAGGAGCTGACTGTGAAATAGGTGCAAGACTTATAGATCTCAGTGTTAATGGACTACTTGATTACCTTAATCCACAACTTGAATTCGATGAGGCAAATTGGGTAGTAGATTATAAGCATGATTTATCAAAAGCCAAGTCTGAATTGCTTTACCATATATTGCAGTCGATAGGTGTTTACCCTTCAGATCATGGAGGGGTAAATGTAAAGCTAACCAGTGAATATGATAATAAGTTTTATACTGCGATGTCTCCAAATATTGGAAATCCTTCATCTGAAGTCTTTTACCCTACAGATTTAAAAAAATATGATGTAGCGGTATTACAACACCTATACGGTAAAGCTGAAAATTCCAATACAGGCGATACCTTGTATACTTATGATGATACTTACGACTTTCATCAAGTTATTTATGATACAGATGGTATTGATACTATCAGTGTAAGTGAAAGTAGCCGCAATAACGTGATAGATCTACGTGCAGGAACTTTTAGCTCTATAGCACCAAACCCTACAGGTTATTACGATAAAAACATTGGTGGAGAACACCTAAATCGTAGTCATAACAATTTATCTGTCGCCTATGATGTAGTTATTGAAAATGCAATTGGTGGTAAAGGTGATGACATTTTGGTCGCAAACTCTGTGGCCAACATGCTTAATGGTAGTGACGGTATTGACACAGCCATGTTTGAAGGTGATAAAGCAGATTATATGATTGAAAGCATCAATGCTTTCACGGTCGAAGTTACTTCTATTGCAAATGGTGAAGACATAGATACCTTGGTTGATTTTGAATTTATTCAGTTTGCTGACGAAACTATTGAAGTTGTTAAAGGCAATGAAGCTCCTGTAATAACCCTGCCAGAAACCATTACGGTGCGAGAAGGGGAAAATGTGAATATTGCCATTACTGTGACACAACCTGATGATGATGTGCATACTTATAAGTGGACACAACTTGATGGTACAGAAGCAATATTAGAAAATGAAGATGCATTAAATTTAAACTTTGTCGCTCCTGCTGTTGATGTTCAAGAAACGATTAATCTACAGCTTGAAGTTTCAGATGGTATTAATAGTGTAAAGAGCACTGTTGAGGTGACCATTCTTGCAAACAATATCCCCACCGTTTATGAGATTGTGACAACTCATTTAACCAATAATACAGTTAATGAAGGCACAGAGGTATCGTTATCGGTTGCTACTGGAGATAGAGATAATGATCCGCTTACTTACCGTTGGGTGGTTAATGGTGCTATTCCAGTAACACTTATGGGGGAAACAACCGATACCGTTACTTTTATTGCACCAGAAGTATCAAGTGATACTGAGTTAACTGTTGAGGTTTTTGTTTCAGATTCAATCGATGAAGTTTCAAAAACAAGCACAATAACAGTTATTAATGTTGAAAGCTCAACTACAGAGGCAAAACAGACAGAAGAAAAAAGTAGTGGTGGTTCTTTTGCTTATCTTATTTTGTTAATTTCAGGTTTAAGATTATTTAGAAAATAACTATTTTGGGTCAATAGATATGATTGGCTCATTACTTTGAAAACATCTTACATTTAGCTTGTTTACATCATTTTATTAAAAGGAATTTTAATGTCAAAAATCTCCAGATTTTCTGCATTGTTTTTATCACTTAGCGTAACTTCAGTCTTTGCGAATGCATCAAAAATTGGTTCAGATTTACTATTAACTTCTTCTTCAGTTGCTAAGCAAGAATATTCAATTCCAGTAAAGCGAGACAAAGTTAAAATATTTTTAACTTATGATACTGGTGTTGATGAGTACTTTGAAAAAGAAAACTCAACTTCTGTTGCCAAATTAAACAAAGTCATGGAAAAGGTTAATAGTATTTTTTTAGCATCGGGGACAGGCGTAGAGTTTGACTGGCAGTTAATCCCATCTTCTAGTAACTTTCCTTACGATGAAGATAATTATAAAGCGGGAATTTATAACGTTATTTCTGAGCAGCAATGGTACAAAGATTCAGTACTGCATAATTTGTCAGATTTTCATATCGCAGTTTTTAGCCCTGATGTTATTCCACAGTATGGCGGTAGCTGTATTATTGGAGTTGGCTATGATGAAGATGACTATGCAAATTTCAAATGGAAAAACCCGAATAGAACTTGTTGGGTTTCGGCATACAATATTGAGAATGGTGTTGTACTCGCCCATGAAATTGCTCATTACTTAGGCGCTAAACATAACCGCTATCAATTAGAAAATTACGATAATCAACAAACGTTTTCTAACGCTATTCCTTATGGTTATGTATCAGTTGAACATAGCTTTATCACTATGATGAGCTATACGGGTGAATGCAATGAAGCTAACGTTAGCTGTGAAAAAATCCCATTATTTTCAAATCCTGATATTTTGCATAAAGGTGTTCCGATAGGAAAATCTGAACAAAGCGATGATGCCGCGAATGTTGCCAAACTGTTAGGCTATGGGGCGGTTGACCTTGTTAAATATGACTATTTACCCACCACAATGTCAATTGAGAATACAGCATCTCAAGTTACCTTGAGTTGGCCTGATATAGCATCATCTTATGTTATTAAAATAAACAATAGGACCGGTGATAACCCTCAAGAGTATTCCGTTACTGAACCAAAAATTAGTTTAGACCGCCCTTTGTTCGTGCTTGGTAATTATGGTTGGCAGGGCTATAAAGAATCAGGCACTGTCTATGCGGTATACCTGAATAAGGATGTAGAACGATTAATCCCTATTGGTGAATTTGAATTAAGGGCGCGTTTTGAGGATGCACCTTTTTATGAACAAGGACATGATCGTCCACCAGAAGACCAAATCACAGTACGAGATGGTCAGTTGGGTTTTGATAGAACACTGGTATCTTTACCCGCTAAAGGAGAGTCCGTTGATATTAAAATTTCATTAATGGATGAAAATACTGAAAATTCAGATTTAATATTGTTGTCTGAACACGCGGAGTGTATTAAGGAAAAACTTACCGAATACAATAATTGCGTAAATGTAAGTACTTCATTTGTGGTAAGTAGTAACTCTGCCGGATTAGATCCTATTTATGGCGATACTCAGCCTGACTGGCTACAGCGGTTTTTTGATATCAGTATTTCTGGCTATGGGAGCATTAGAACATTAAGGTTTACCTCAAGAATGGATGTTGCTGAATGGCGTGATTATTTGCAATTTATTTTAGATGAATACGGTACAGGGCAAAATGAGCGTAGAGATATTTTTATACAACAACAACGGCTACCATTAAGTCTTATTCGCATCGGTGATACGTTTAGTACCGCTAATGAAGACGGCAGGCGTATATTTGGCAGCGCGGATTTGATGATTGATTTATCGTCTGTTTTTGATAACTCACCAGTGATTGCAACGGCTTTACCAAACCTGCAGGTAAAATTGTTGCAAAAAGAAAAAGAGTCAGTTGTATTGTCTAAATCAAATCAGGAAGTTTTACTTGATTTATCCCTATCAGGGCTAAGCTTGTCTGCCTTTGATATAGCAATAGAAAGCTCGCTTGAGTTTACTCTTGTATCTGAAGGTGTCTTTGTTGCACAAATTAGTGATGTTGAAAGTGGAGTGTATACCGCCAAGATATCAATCACCGCTAAATCCTCATCTAAAAATAATAATATCCGTAGCAGTACTCAACAAGGCTCGGAAAAAAGTACCGAGCAAAATATTGTCGCATCTAAAAGTATTACCTTTACCATAGTAGATGAAGTACCGGTGTTGTCTGCTGAAGCCGATACTGATAATGATGGTTTACTCGATATTGTTGAGGGTTTTAGTGATAGTGATAATGATGGTTTTGTCGATTATTTAGATCCTTCAACGCTAAGTAACCAACAGGCACTTATATCGAATGGACAAGTGATTGATATTCGAACTGCTATATATGGAAATATTGGCATTGATAATACAGAGTTTCTCGTTTCAGAACGTTTAAAAAATGTAAAACAGGGCTTAGTTAACAATCTTACTATGACTCTGATTGAGTTATTAACTTACCATCCGACTTCAACTTTTCCTAAAGAGAGTTACACCCCTTTTACCGATGTGCTTGATGTTACCGTGCAAAGTGCAAGCCTAATGAATGATGTTAGGGTGAGTTTTGAACTTCCTGAAGGGCAGTTAATTCCTGAAGATGCAGTTTTACTTGAATTTTCTACAGAAAATGGCTGGATAGAAAGTCGTAAAGAAGTAAATAATCTTATTACCATGTCAGCTAAAAAAAGTGATGGGCAATGTCCTTCAAAAAATGATGATACTGGTTTTGAATCAGGGCTTAACAAAGGCAGTGAGTGTGTTTATTTATGGAAAGAAATAGATGAAAAGGATGCTGTTAGTACCATGGATTTTGGTCTACTTGTTTTAGCTCAGAAAATAGAGCAACAAACAAATACATCTCCTGAAATAACTGTTTCGAATGATCTAGACGTATTTGAAGGTGAGACTGTTACTCTAACAACCAAGGGTACAGATCTAGATGGTGATGCCTTAGTTTATCGTTGGGCACAAACTAGTGGCACACCAGTATCATTATCGGGCGGGGATACCGATGTTTTGAGTTTTAATGCGCCAAATGTAATTAGTGATGAAACCTTAACATTTACTGCTTATGCTTCTGATAATATTGTTGAAGTGAGTAAAATAGTAACGGTTGTGGTAAAAAACAAAACAGATACAGTTGTAGCTCCTACTGTTGAACCGAAGAAAGAATCAAGTTCAGGTGGTGGCTCATTCGGTTGGTTATTAATGTTGATAGCTGGAGTTCGATTATTTAGAAAATAGTCTTTATTTTTAAGTTCTTTAAGGCATTTCATTTTTGAAGTGCCTTTTTTATTGGGGAATTATAAAGCGAGTTTGCTAGTTTTTTCTCTCTTAATGTCTCGAAAGTAAGTTATAAAGTGATCTTAAAACTCATACTTAACTCGATATTTGTTAGTTGGCCCGCGCTGTGGAAAAGGGCCCCGAATATTATCAAAAACCTGTAGTAATAATGCTCTCTAGGGTTAATAACTTTTGCACTAACTGCTTTGCCATTGGAATAGCAGAAGCGGGGTTTTGCCCTGTGATTAAGCGGCCATCCACCACTACATGTGGTTTGCCCTTTGCTTTTGAGGAATAGCGTCCACCAAGTTCGATAATTTTATCTTCCAGTAAAAACGGATAGTTGTTACGCGCCCAGTAACCCTCTTCGTGATTGGCTTTTGCGGTTAATTTTTTTCCGGAAATTAACCGAGTGCCATTTGAAAGTTTTACATTGAGTAAGCCGGCAATGCCGTGACAATCTGCAGCAACAAAACCGCCACTTTCATAAATTTCTGTAGTGAGTTTATGTAGTGCATCATTGTTAATAAAATCAAACATGGGACCTGATCCACCAGCAAAATATATTGCTTGATAGTTACTGGCTTGTATTTGGTTAATCGTTAAAGAATTGGATAGCTTTGTTGGTAAACTTGATTGCTTCAGCCACTCTTCTTGCGCTGATGATAATCTTGAACTGCCACTTGCTTTGCCTTTGCCACCTAAAGGGCTAGCAATAGTAATTTCAAAACCTGCTTGTTGTAAAAGTTGATAAGGCTCTAATACTTCAGGTAGCCAATAGCCGTGTTTATCACTGGATATTATTATCAGAACTTTTGCCTTTGCTTTATCTAGCGTTTTGTTTTTTAAGGTTTGAACATTGCTGTTAGCAGCTGAACTGCTTAGGCTAAAAAAAGTAACAAATAAAATGCTAAAGCAGATCATTGAAAAAATTCGTAATGTTACCTTTGGTTGTTTGTGTGTATTGAATGCGAAAATATCCTTCATATATTACTCCATATTTCGGGTGAGTTTTTAAGTACATTGCAGTTTGATGTTTGTAATTCTAAATAAAGCATCAAGAAAAAGAATGAATAGCGGGTGACTAGTTAGGAACAATGTTTGAATTATTCGTGACCAAACTGTGACTAAGTATGTATTTAAAGGCTTTGCAGCATGTTTTACTCTATAAGCCACTTTTGTATGGCAAAGTACTATTTAAAAACCTTAATAACTCGATTAAAGTGCAGTACCATAGCTGCGTTAACGCAGTTCTTAATTGTTTACTGAATGAATTGCTTATAAAAATAAAAACAAGGAGCTACTTTGCGCTACTTATACTTTGCTGATATTTGCATCGATACCCATAACCAACTGCTTTATCGTCAAGGTGAAACCATTAACTTGGCGCCTAAGGTATATGATTTATTGGTATTCCTTTGTCAAAATAGCCATAGGGTGATCAGTAAAGATGAACTGATGGAACAAGTATGGACTGGTACTTTAGTCACTGAAAATGCTATCAGTCGTACTTTAGTTAAAGTAAGAAAAGCGCTGGCTGACGATCCTAAAAAACCACAATTTATTATCACTGTCCCACGTAAAGGTTATCGTATGGTGGCAGACTTTGTTGCCTCGGACACTATTAGCAATCAACCTGAAGGGAGCGTTTCTCTTAATCAAACGGATGATTTTAATGACGATGAGCAACAAACGGCACTTAATAAAAAAAATCAGCAAACTAGGTTAACTGCTCAGCCATCAGTATTTAATCAAAGTAGAACAACGAAATATACTATATTGATAGCGGTTGGCGTCATTATTCTCATTGCTATTACTTATGGTCTATCAATAAAAAAAAATACCGTATTACAAACCAAGCAAATAAAGCCACTAACTCGTGAAGTTGGAGTAGAGCAATATCCGGCAGTATCACCCGAGTTAACTCAGTTAGCTTATCGTAAAGATATTTCAGGTAAACCGTCATATATTAATATTGAAAACCTTACTAGCCATGCAAAGCAGTCTATTACTCATGCAAGAGGCGCATTAAGCAAACCTGTCTGGTCGCCAACACAAGATAAGTTAGCTTTTTTATATAAGCATAATAGTGTCTGTATGATCTTTTGGGCAGAGCTTTCAGATATTAAAAATAAAGACACCTGGCAAGACATTACTGAATGTGGCGCTCAAGCTAGTCCGCACTTTGTTTTTTCGCCAGATGGTCAATACCTGTATTTTAACGACAGACAATCGGCAAGTCATGGCTATCAAGTTTTTAGGGTAAACTTAGCGAATAAAGAAAAAGATATTGTTAACCAACCCATCACTAATGGCTTAGGTAACTACAGTTTTGATATCTCGCCCGATGGTAAAAGATTGCTGATGATTAACAGTGAGTTTTCGCCGACAACCCGTATTTACACGTTAGAAATAGAAAACTCAACCCTTGAGCAAACCGCTCAGTTAGATTATTTACTGCGTTCGGTACTTTGGCATCATGACAATGAAACTATTATTCATCCATCACCACACCCAGCGTATGAGCTTTGGCAAAGTGATTTAGCGGGTAATAAGTTAGCGGTAGTTGCCAGTAATACTTCAAGAGTAAAGCATTTATCACGAATCAATAATGGTAAAGACTTTAGCTTTGTTTCTTATTTATTAAATAAAGATATTCACTTCCAAGCCATTGATAAAAATAACAATCTAAAGAGTATTGAATTGGCTAATTCAACGGTGATGGATTATTTACCCGCTTTAGCTAATACCAGCAATCAATATGCCTTTGTTTCTAAACGCTCTACTTCAGCAGAAGTTTACCTTAGTACCATAAAAGCAGCTACAGATAACAGCACTGAAAATGCTAAACAGTTAAGTCATTTCAATAACCCCGTGAAGTTATACGACTTGGCTTTTTCACCAAATGATAGTCAACTTATGGTGCTGGCTGATAATCAAATCTATGTAGCAAAGATTGACGAGATGTCGATGAAAAAGTTGCCACTTGATAATATCGCGATTGTGGCAGTGAGTTGGCAAGATGAAAATAATTTGCTGCTTTCTACCATTAAAAATGCTGACTGGACGCTAATGGCTTATAACATTAGTGAACAGAAGCTCTCCTCTATGCCGGTAGGCTATCAAGGTGGGCTTTATTCTGCAGTCGATAGTAGTTTTTATTTTATCGCTGATGATAGTTCGCAAGTGATGAAGTTCTCTGAAATATCAGCAGAGCCACAAGCAACTGACTTAACCTGTCAGCCAAGTATTATAAATAGAAAACTCAATTTAAAAGCAACAACTGACGGCTTAGTATGCCAATCAAATGCTGAAAATAAAGAATATAGCCATTACTCCTTTATTGGGCAACGTAGCCAAACATGGCAAAAGCCAGCTGCGGGTAATGATTTTGACGACAATAAAAAGGGCATGATTTACGCAAAAATGAAGCGTTCAGTGGCGGATATCATGCAAACAACTAGTTTTTAAATCAATTAAAACCAGTTGATTACTTTTGAATTGCAAATGTAATTTATTGTTTTTATTATATTATACCTTAAAGTAAAGTTGTGACCGCGCTGATGGTCACAACTTATTCCACATTAATCACGCTTTAATCCCTCTTTATTCCTTATTTCCCTACAGTTCTGGTTAACACTGCTTATCAAATCAATGAGTAGGAATAATTATGGACAAGCCACTAGTCAAAACCACGAATAAAAAATATCAAGGTAAGTATTTATTTGCCGCCCTTAGCACGTGCTTATTTATAGGTGTTTTTGCTGTTACTCAAAGTAACGCCACCTTAACCACCTCAGGAAAAAACTACAATCTAGCTACTGACAATTTAGTTATTAGTACCATTAAACAAGCAGAATTTGCTGAGTATCTACCACTACGTGGTGTTGTTGAACCTGAAAAAACTATTTTTATTGATGCTATTGATGGTGGGCGTGTTGAAGAAGTATTTATACAAGAAGGAGCTTTAGTTAAGCAGGGACAAGCAATTTTAAAGCTGAGTAATACCAACTTGCAATTAAATGTTCTAGCAAGAGAAGCCGAAGTATCAGAGCAAATTAACAATATGCGCAATACTCGTTTGGCGTTAGAACAAAACCAACTTTCATTAAAGCGTGATGTTATTGAACTTGATTTTTCAGTATTACGTTTGCAAAAACAGTTTACCCGTAACCAAGCATTGATGAAGAAAAAGCTAATCTCACAGCAGGCCTTTGAAGCGGTAAAAGATGAGTTGGATTTTCAACGTAAATACCGTGAAATCGTCCAGCAAAGCCAACAAAAAGAGGCGTTATTACAAAGCCAGCAGCTTGAGCAGTTAGCTCAAAGCATTAAAACCCTAGAGTCTAACCTAGCTATTTCTCGTGGCAGCTTAGACAAGTTGATTATTCGTGCCCCGAGCAGCGGGCAATTAACCTTTCTTGATGCCCAAGTTGGAGAATCTAAAAGTAATGGTCAGCGTTTAGGTCAAGTAGATTTAATCGAGCAATATAAAGTCACGGCACAAGTGGATGAATTTTATGTTAGCCGTGTGGAAAAGGGACAAACAGCCAGTTTTGAACTTAACCAACAAACCTATCAAATTGACGTCGCTAAAGTCTATCCCGGAATCGACAACGGTACCTTCAAGGTTGATTTTAGTCTTTCTGAGAAAAGCATTGCCAAGCAATTACGCTTAGGTCAAAGCGTGCAACTAAAGTTCAACCTTTCGTCAAGCGAATCTAAGCTGCAAATAGCGAATGGTGGTTTTATGCAAAACACCGCAGGTAGCTGGGTATTTGTTGTTGACAAAAACGGTGCACAAGCAAGTAAACGAGCCATTCGTTTGGGCAGAAAAAACCCTCAAAGCATTGAAGTACTCTCCGGATTAACACTGGGAGAGCGCGTCATCACTTCTTCTTATGCCAGCTTTGCTGACGCTGAACAATTAAGTCTGTCTGAGAGCGATTAGCCCTGAATAACTCAGTAAATAATTAATTTAATAACGCAGAAATTAACATTTATAAAATAAATATAAGGAATTATGATGATCAAATTTAATAAAATAAGCCGCTCTTTTATTGGCGATGAAGTAGAAACTGTTGCTATAGATGAAATGAACCTAACCATTAGCAAAGGGGAATTTTTATCAATCCTTGGGCCGTCAGGCTGTGGTAAATCAACCTTACTGAACGTACTAGGTATGCTAGATAACATAGATACTGGGGAGTTTAGCTTTTTAGACAACCCCGTTGATAAATTTAGCGAGCAACAACGTGCTCGTTTAAGAAAGCAGCATATTGGCTTTATTTTTCAAAACTTTAATTTAATTGATGAATTAACTGTTGAGCAAAACATCGAGTTACCACTTTATTATCACAATGTAGCAAAAGCAGAGAGAAAGCGATTAGTCGATGCTGTGTTAAAGCGAGTTGATATCAGTCATCGTCGTAAGCACTTACCGGCAAAATTATCAGGTGGCCAGCAGCAACGCGTAGCTATCGCACGAGCTATTGTTACCAACCCTGACTTAATTCTCGCGGATGAGCCTACTGGTAACCTAGACTCAAAAAATTCAACGCAAGTGATGGAGTTATTACAGCAGCTTAATCAAGAGGGAGCAACCATAGTGATGGTTACCCATGCCCCTGAGCATGTAATATATGGCACTCGGGTTATTGAGTTACTTGATGGTAAAGTAGTTAATGATCAACGGGTAAAAGAAAAGCTTAACAATCAGATGAATAAAGACGTTAGTGATGTCTATTTGAAAGGAAAGGATAGCATAGCAGAGCAAGCAGCAGGGGAGGTGACTTGTGGTTAAGTTATTATTTATTGTTGCTTGGAGAAACTTTTGTCGAGATAAGCTCACCAGCTTTATTCAGCTCGCAGGCTTAATTATTGGCATTGCCAGCTTTATCATCATTCAGTTTTATGTCGACCATCAAAAGAGTTACAACACAGCATTTACGGATGCGAAGGATATATATCGCATTAATTTAATTCGTGGTGAGAATAAACCACAAGCACAAACACCATTGAGACTTGCAACGGAGCTAACACAAAATTTTAACGAAGTAGAAGATGCTACCCGTATCTCACCGTCAAGTGTGTCAGTGAAACATTTGCAAGGCGTTTATTCTGAGCGCGCACTTTACGCCGATGCGAACTACTTAGACTTTTTTGATTTTGAATTAATTGAAGGAGATATCAATACCGCATTGGACGCACCAGATAGTTTAATACTGCATCAAGACGTAGCGGTTAAATACTTTTCCACCGCCATTGGGGTTATAGGCAAGCGTTTAACCATTAACGGTAAAGATCATCAAGTAACAGGCGTGATTAAAAAGCCAATAACACCCACCACTATGCCTTTAACCATGATATTACCTATGGTGAATTTTTATAGAGAATTTTCTCGACCAGAGTGGATTGATGCATGGAATTTCAATGCCACCAGAACCTATGCCAAAATTAGACAACCAGCAAATATTAATACCTTAACACAAACGGTAAGTGACTATTATGATAGCCGCGCGAAAGGGTTGTCCTCATTTAATACCAATCGTGTCATCATTCAGCCGTTATTAGATATCTATCTTGATAACACCACAACAAAAAGCTTAACACCACCAAGTAGTGATGTGATGGTTACTGTGTTTAGCATTATCTCTTTAATGATATTGCTATTGGCTTGCGTTAATTTTACTAACCTTTCAACGGCTGCTGCGATGCGCAGGGGCAAAGATGTCGGTGTTCGTAAAGCCTTAGGTGCAAGTAAAGTACAATTGATCACTCAGTACTTATCTGAGGCCGTTATGTTATCAGCTATAGCTTGTATTTTTTCATTGCTATTGGTTTATCTATGTCTGCCGGCATTTAACCAATTAATGAATGCGGAAATGGTCTTTAATATTTCAATGACACAATATATACAGTTATTTGGTCTGACCTTCTTAGTGGGAACATTAGCAGGCAGCTATCCAGCGTTTTATTTGAGTAACTTGTCACCTGCCCATGTACTAAAAGGTTTAGTGAGTACCTCTAAATCAGGCATGTTTTTAAGGCAATCTCTTATTATTTTTCAGTTTGCGATTGCAGCCTTTTTATTGGTTGCTAGTTTAGTGGTGAATTGGCAGATGCAATACATAAATAATATGGAACAAGGCTTTGACCGTGAAGGCGTTATTGTGGTCTCACGAGGAGATAGTACTTACAATGCTTTTAAAAGCCAAACATTACGTCACCCCGATGTTATTTCAGTCACTATGTCACATACTGTGCCAACTAAGGCGACCAGAACTTCAAATACCGTAAGACGATTAGATGATATCAGCAATGAAATTTGGGTAGGTAATAACCCCATAAGCTTAGATTTCTTCAATACCTATGGCATAAAACTGTTAAGTGGTCGTGTATTCTCTAAGGCCTATGTTAATGATGCTTATAAAGAAAATAAGGAAGATTGGCAGTCATCAACAGGTAAGTTGGTTATTAACCAAACGTTGGCGCTTACGCTAGGTTGGAGTCCAGAAGAGGCCGTTGGTCAACTGCTCACTTTAGGTGGCGGTCAAGACGGTATGCATAATCATCAAATTATTGGTGTGGTTGAAGACAGTCACTATGTCAATGTAAAGAATACAGTACCACCAATGACCTATGTACTATCGGCAGAGCCAAAAGACTTATCATTACGTTGGACGTCAATTCGTTTTAAAGCGGGCGCAAGTTTGCAAGGCTTAAAAGATGTTGAACAAATATGGTTAGGTTTAGCGCCTGATTTAGCCTTCAAATATGATTGGATAACAGACCTATTTGATTCAAGCTATCGTAATGAAAACCAGCAAACAGACCTGTTAAATGTCTTTACCTTATTAGCTACTGTGGTTACCGCCATTGGTTTATTTGGCTTAGCAGCATTTAATACCCAACGCAGAGTGAAAGAAATAGCAGTACGTAAAATATTAGGCGCGAGCACGGGGCAGTTATGTTTTATGTTGGTAAACCAGTTTTCAAGCTTAGTGATTATCGCCAATGTGATTGCACTACCTTTAGCTTATTTGTTAATGCGAGACTGGTTAGATAACTTTATTTACCGCATTAATATGCCCTATAGTGCCTTTATGTTGAGTGCTGCTTTTAGCTTAGTGATAGCTTACGTTACAGTGATGGTTATTGCTTACAGAGCAGCAACGGCTAAACCTGTAGATTCATTGCATTGCGAGTAATAATCTAAGTTATACCAATTCGCATGAGGCTATTTTTAGCTATTAGCTTTTGGAAGGGCATTAACGAACAATACTAGTGATGATCTAGTTAGTATAAATTTCTGAGGGGATAGTAAAACTTAATATTCTTGACGGGTTCGCTTAGAACAATGGTGAGTGTCCAAATAATGTAAACACTCACCATTTAACTATATTAATCACAGATAATACTCCGGTATTAATGGCGTATTTTTTCTCTGGTAAGATTAAACGTTTACAGCATCTTTTAATGCTTTACCCGCTTTAAAAGCAGGAACTTTAGCTGCAGAAATTTGGATCTCTGCACCTGTTTGAGGGTTACGGCCTATGCGAGCAGCACGGTCATTTACTTTGTAAGTACCAAAACCGACTAATGCAACATCACCACCACTAGCTAGTTCAGCTGTTACTGATTCAATTAAGCTGTCTAACGCACGACCAGCAGATGCTTTTGAAATGTCTGCGCCTTCAGAAATTTTCGCTACTAATTCACTTTTATTCATTATTTTTATGCCCTGTTTGTTGTTGTCAGTGACATACTAAGAAATAACAGTGAATTGAGCAATAGAAATTATCATCTTTGTGCAAAAATGTTAGCTTTACCATTATAGTCGGCCTAAACACTGTTTAAAAAATAGTTAAGCTGTTGAATTATACAACCTTAAAGTACTCTATATCGTCAGTTTGTTTCACTCAATTCAAGTTAACGTTACGCGTTTATACCCAGTTACTTTCTGTTTTTACTTTAGGTACTGATTAAATAATACTGGCCCCACAGCCGGGTATTTCGGTAATATCAAAAAGATCAATTTGTGAAGGCTCTAAATATTCCTTGGCAAATTTTAAGTATACCTTTTGTGAAATAAAAACATCAAATAAGTCAGGATCAAGATGATCAGTTAACTTCATTCTTCCCATAATAGTAAGCGTTTCGGATAAGGTTTTTGGATCTTTATATGGGCGGTCATTTGCTGTTAACGCTTCAAAAACATCTGCAATGCCCATTATTCTTGCAGGAATAGACATTTCATCGCGCTTTAACCCTTTAGGGTAACCGGTGCCATCCATTTTCTCATGGTGGCCACAAGCGTATTCAGGGACACGTTTTAAGTGTTTTGGAAAAGGCATCGACTCAAGCATTTCGACAGTCACGTCCATATGACCATTGATGACTTGCCGTTCTTTTGCATTTAAGGTGCCGCGTTTGGTAATTAAGTTGTATACCTCATCGCTAGTTAATATATCTTGTTTTACTCCCTTAATCGTTACTTGGTAATTTTTAGCAATTTTGTGAACGCGCTTAATTTTATCATCATCAAAAAATTCACCACCTTTATTGGCATGACAAATAAAGTCTCGGTCAGACTCAAGCTCTTTTAATAATAAAGCTTTTTCATTTTCGTCATACTTATTACTGTAATAAAGATCTCTAGCCGCTATTTCAAAACGGGCACTGACTAACTCTATCCGATCGAACACGGTTTCTAATTTTTTAGCCTTATCCATGACATATTCTGGGGTGGCTACCTTGCCACAGTCATGTAACCAAGCCGCAACGCCTAATTCATGAAAGTCTTCTTTACTCATAGAAAATTTATCAAGCGGGCCATAATTTATTCCATGACAAGCTTCAGCCAACATCATGGTAATTAAAGGTACGCGTCGACAATGGCCTCCAGTATATGGCGATTTTTTATCGATGGCAGAAGCAATAAGTTGAGAAAAAGCAGAAAATAAATTTTCCATTTCATCTATAAGTTGTTTATTGGTGAGGATGACGCCTGCTAGTGAGCTAAGTGCATGGGTTAGTTTTTCGGTTTCTTCATTAAAAGGAATAATTTCGCCCTGATAATTGACGGCATTGATAAGTTGGATAACGCCGTTAAGATCACCCTGATGATTTTTCATTGGTAGCGTTAACACTGACTGGGTTTTATAGCCGGTTCTCTTGTCCATTACTTTGGCTGCACTTAAATCATAATCCGGGCATTGATAAACATCGGCAATATTTATTATTTTACCTGTATGAGCGGCAATTGCGACAAGAGCACTGTCATTAACCACGCCATACTTTAGGATAGGGATCGGCGGAAAGTTAATTTCATTATTTGTAGTGCCACCTAAATGCAGTGATAGCGTTGTATTGATGATAGTTTCAAAAACCAGCTCACCTTGTTCAGACATAGAATAGATAGTGCCGCCGTCAGCATTAGCTAACTCCATAGCACTTTTGATTATTTTTTCTAATAATACCCCGTGATCTTTCTCTGAAGATAACGCGATGCCTATCTCAATAAAATGTTCAATGTTGTTCATTTTATCCCCTGTACTAAGTTAACTGCTATGAGTTAATCAAAAGTATAGGCTCGTGCGGAGTAAATTGTAAAAGTTAACCATTAAAAAGCGCAATTGTTGGTTAAAGTCTCATCCATCCGGTCACAGTAATCATATGTTTCTACATAAATAATAATTACTACGCTTGTGAACTATACTTTTTTAATAACTGATTTCACTTGTTTGCAAGTTAATAGCTTTAATAGGTGCACTTATGAAAACGTTTTATGCCACCATTACCATAGTACTAATTTTATCTAACCCTATAGCAGCCCAGCAAGTAGTAGATGAAGGTGAATGGGTCGAGTGGATAGCAGACGCACAATTGTCATATGCTGCTATTGATAACCTAAATTTGTCAGCTTTTAGTGATGACACTCATAGTGATGAGCGTATCGCCCTTAACGGTATTATTGGTCGTTTTTATCAATTTAATGGTTTTACTCGAATGAGCTTTATACTTGAACTTGATGTTGAAAAGTATCAGGACTTTGACTCTATGGATAACCAACAAGTCGGTGCAAACTTTGGTATTAGGCATAAGTTTGGTTTAGGTTTTTATCAACCCTACTTGCAGTTTAATGCTAATTATCGACATAAAGAAGTAGAGTGGGATGCTGATTCAATAGACATACTTTTTAGCACGCTAGAGATTGGTCAGCACATAACTAACCAATTATCTTTAGCGGCAAGTGTCGATTTTACTTCAACAGATGGAGAAGACAGGACCGTAATTGTGCCTGAGCTATCAAGTGAGGTTTTCGATCAAAGCTTTATTCACCTATCGTTTTTTGTTGATTATATCCTTAGTGAAAATTGGCTACTTTCGGGGAGTTACGCCCGTCGTCAAGGAGATTTTCAATCAGCTTGTAGTAAGGAGAATGTTGCTACTGTTCTTGAGGTTGAACAGGTTAAAGCAATCACTTCCGATAGGATTTTTGGTGGTTGTGTTTATAAGCTCGATGGTAGTAGTAATATTTATTCTGCTTCACTGAGTTATAGCCTAACCAGTCATTCAGGACTTAATTTTGTTATGGAGCATTATCAAGGGAAAGCTGATGTTTTAGATTATCACAGCACCTCCTACTCACTCAGTTTCAACTACCGTTATTAAGGGGTATAAGATGAAGGTATTTCAGTTCACTGCTTGGTGTTTTATATCTATTTCCCTTGTGATTTCTTGGTTAAGTCATGCCAACTCTATTAAGGTAAGTGTGGTTGATGATAAGAAACAGCCAGTGGAGTTTGCGGTTATTTATATTAAAGAAACCTTGCCAAAAGTAAGTGATAATTCGGTTGTTATTGATCAAGTTGATAAAGAATTCATTCCTTATGTCACCGTGGTACAACGTGGTAGTGCTATTAACTTCCCTAACAATGATGAGATACGTCATCAGGTTTACTCTTTTTCAAAATCTAAACAATTTGAATTACCGCTATATAGTGGTAATCCAGCATCTCCCGTAGTTTTTGATCACAATGGTGTTGTTGCTATGGCTTGTAATATTCATGACTGGATGAAGGCTTATGTCTATGTGGTCGACACTAATAAATTCACACTCTCCAATAAGTCAGGTCAAGCGGTATTAACTAATCTAGCAAAAGGACAATATGAAGTGGTTGTTTGGCACCCAAAAGCGAAAGAGAGCGAGCTACTCAATGCCCAGAAAATAAACATTAGTGATGGTGAGCACGAACTTTTCTTTACCGTTGCACAAAAAACACAATTTAAAGCATGGCGATCCCCCAAAAGTACTAAGCGCCGAGGTTATTAAGTTACGCTAGTTAATGTTTCAAAGATTGAAACAAATGACAGTGATGATGTGAGGGATTAACATTAAGAAGCTTTTTAGGTTCAGTCATTTTCGTACCAGAATTATTGCCTTTGTTATGGTAATTTTTATCCCTGTCCAATTATCATTATTTGTTGTTATTCGTGATGCTAATATAGCAACGGCAAGAGCAAATATTGATGAGGCTTTGCAAGTAACCGCGGATGTTTTTTTTAAATCTTTGGCGCAGCATCGCGATAGTTTACTGTCAAAGGTAAGAGCCTTATCGTCTGATTATGCCTTCAAACCCGTTGCCAATACTAATGAGCATAAAACAGTATTATCAACACTTATTAGCTATCAACAGCGCGTCGATGCCGATGTAATGTTATTGCTTTCTATGCAAGGCAATATTATCGCTGATACCAGTCATCCGCAGTTAACCACTGAGCCTTTTTATTTACCTCATCTGATTGAACAAGCCAGTAACAGTGAATACGGTGAAGCCGACTCAATTGCTTTTATTGACAATAAACCGTATCTTCTCGTTGCAGTCCCATTATTTTCACCTGAGCCAAGCCATTGGATTGTTATGGGTTTTTTGCTTACCGATGATTTCGCATTAAATTTACAAAAAACGACTAAATCAGATGTTTCAATTCTGTTTGGCAGCAAATTGGCTTCATCCGGGAACTATCAATGGCAACAATTAGCTTCAACATTGCCTGGGGGGATTCGTCAGTTATCCGAACAAGCCTTAACTTCACAAGCCTCATTTCATCAGGACCACAACGTAAATCAACACTTTAACAAAAATTTTGATTTATCACTGGCAGGACAAAGCTATGTTTCAGTCGTTGTACCTATAAAAAGTGAAAATGAAGAATACTTTATTGCCTTGCTACAGCGTTCTCTGGCGCAAGCTTTAGTACCCTATGAGAACTTACACTTTATCGTTGCCTTTGGTTTTTTAGTCGCCTTAATTCTGCTCATTATTGGCGGAAATTTCATTGCTAGAAAAATAACTGAGCCCGTGACAGTGTTAGCCCAAGGCGCTGAAAAAATTGAACAAGGTCACTATGACTTAACAATTGAAGTAAATCAAAAAGATGAACTAGGTCAGCTCGCTCAGCGCTTTAATGCCATGGCAAAAGGCTTGGCAGAGCGAGCCAAGGTCCGTAGCTTATTAGGTAAAGTAGTTTCTCCCGCTATTGCAGAACAGTTACTCAATAAAGGGGTTGAACTTGGCGGAGAAGAGCGAGAAGTGACGATTTTATTTAGTGATATCCGAAATTTTACCTGCTTGTGTGAAACTCATAATGCTAAAGAAATGATCACATTATTAAATCAACTATTAACGCGGCTAAGTAAAATAATAGATGGTCACCACGGCGTTATCGATAAATATATTGGTGATGCGGTGATGGCATTATTTGGCGTACCAATAAAAGATGACTTACAAGCGCAAAACTCTGTACTTGCTGCTTTGGCCATGCAACAAAAGTTAGTGACAATCAACCAAGAGCTTACAGCGAATAACTTGGTGGAAATAGGTTTGGGCATTGGCATTAATACTGCTCAAGTCATCGCGGGTAATATGGGCTCTGCAACAAGGTTAAATTATACTGTGATTGGTGATGGCGTAAATGTGTCATCGCGTTTAGAAGGGTTGACAAAATATTATGGCGTATCAATTTTAGTGACACAGGCCACTAAAGAGCAATGTAAAGATATTCTATTTCAAGAAATAGACACAGTGAGAGTCAAAGGGAAAAAAGAGGGGTTAACCATATACAAACCTTTGGGGGCCATAGATGACTGCAGTGTTCAGGAACTTGAACAAGTTGCAGTATTTGACAAGGTATTACTTTTTTATAAAGAGCAAAATTGGCAATCAGCTTTGGCCTTGTTGTCACCCTTAAAAGAGCAATATGTATCGACTCGTTATTACCAAATTTACTTGGATCGATTACAAGCAAAACAAGGTGAAGAGTTTGATAAACATTGGGATGGAATATTTACGCATTTTGAAAAGTAAATTCGACAATTTCGCTTTAGCGGTTAACCTTAATATTAATAACTAAGAGTCTTCATTTTGTCGTGATGACATTCATGTTTCTACACTCGGGTATTCACTTTATGGTATTACCTAGAATCAAAGTCATATCAGTTTTTATCACGACTCTCTTCATGCTTGCTTATCTTGTTGCGCAGCAAGGGCAACTTTTACAAATGGCAGATTACGCCGTTTTTGATGGTCAATCACGATACTTAGCCTCTCAATTAACAGCTGATAACGACATTGTCGTCATTGCGATTGATGATTATAGTTTACAAAAAATGAATCCTGTCGCAGGTCGCTGGGTATGGCCTAGAACCGTTCATGCCCAAGTAATACAAGCGTTACAGTCTATGGACATTTCAGCGGTAGGGTTTGATATCTTATTTGCAGAGCAAGATATTTACCGACCAGATGCCGACCTCTATTTTAATGAGGTGCTTACTCAATCAAAGGGCGTTTACTTCGCAACCTTAGAACAAAAATTGGTTGCCGGTGGTGGCGTATTGCTGAAACAACTTCCCAAGGAGCTAGGTTTAATAAAAACACCATTGGCGGATAACAAGGCTAAGGGCAGTTTCATTTTGCCGTTGGCATTAGATAGGCGTCATTGGCAACTAGGTAGTATCAACTTTAATGCCGGTTTTGATGGTGTTGGCCGTTATTACGATGTTTATAGAGAGCTTTCTGGTTGGCAAATTTTATCGCTACCTGCAAGGTTGGTTAGCTCTATGAAACTGCCAATACCTAAACAGCAGCAAATACTATTGCAATGGCAGGGCTCTGCTCTGCAACCTTACCAAACGTTAAGCTATGCAGATGTTTACCAGGCGGTAATAAATAACGATGTCACTTACCTAGAGCAATTATCGGGAAAAATAGTGTTAATTGGTGCTACCGCATCGGGTTTATTTGATGCACGTTCAACACCATTAAACGACAATTTACCAGGTGTTTATATGCTGGCAACCGCGGTTGATAACCTTAAGAATGAAACTTTTTTAACGGCGATAGATGATGTTAGCCAAAATCTTATTGGCATAGTTATTATTGCACTAACTTGCGCCTGTTTTATTTGCATTAATGGTTTTGTCAGACAAGTAAGTTATGCCAGCTTAGTTATGTTAACTGCTAGCTTGCTTTTAATAATCATCAGTACTTCATTATTAACGCATCAAGTTGTATTGTTTATTGGCTCAATACTCGTTGTTATGTTATTTAGCTTTCTTATTTTTTCTTTTATTTACGGTTACTTAGAATATAGACATCGCCAACAAGCGTTAGCTATGTTTGGTCGGTTTTTAGATCCTCAAGTCGTTTATAAACTACTTGAAGAAGACGCTTTATCCCCTGAGCAGCTAAATAAAAAACAAACACTGACGGTATTATTTTCTGATATTCGAAACTTCACTCAACTAGCCGAAAACAGTGATGCTGAAGCCGTGGTAAAGCTACTCAATCAATATTTCAATCAACAGGTTGCGATTATATTTAAACATCATGGCACGCTGGATAAGTTTATTGGTGATTGCGTGATGGCCTTTTGGGGGGCACCTATTCAAAATGAGCCTAAACAAGATGCCGTTGCTGCAATTAATACTGCGCTGGCAATGGAGCAACAATTATTGCTATTCCGCCAAAGCCTCCCCATAGCGTTACAAAACTTTGATATTGGAATAGGTATTCATACAGGTGAATGTATTGTCGGTATGATCGGCGCGGACTTACGGCTCGACTATACTGTTATTGGCGACACCGTAAACTTGGCAAGCCGAATTGAAGGGCTGACTAAAAACAACGCGCGAATATTAGTTTCCGAGCAAACTAAAAAACTAACTAGTGATGTTTTTGACTTTAGTTATCAAGGAGAGCACCAAGTCAAAGGTAGACAGGGTAAAGTTCAATTGTATCAACCTCGAAGGAGAAAATAATAATGCCTAGATATGTTAATTATTGCCTTTCAATAATTGTTACTCCGTTATTTATTACGACAGTGCTGCTTTTTACCTTAGTCAGTGTCAATGTTAGTTTTGCTTTTACCGCAAACCTAACCCCACAACAATCAAAGAGTGTACGTCTTGGGCAAGTGATAAAAAAAGTTAACTTGTTAAAACAACCTAATTATCAAAGTGATATTACTGGTTCTATTGCTGCGAAAGAAAAGGTTAAGATTCAAACAAGAAAAAGTGCTTGGTACTTTATTTCAACAGCAACTTCCCCCCAGACAAGTGATCTCTCTGGTTGGGTAAATATGTTAAATGTCAGATTTGTCGCTGCGGCTAAACGAGAAGGAGAACTGGGTGTTGAGTCACTTTTCTCGAGTGTTACTAATGATAGCTTACCGACAGTATCTACCGGTGTACGCGGTTTTGATGTCGATGATTTAAAAAAAGCAAAAGCTAATTTAAAGCAAGTTGCTTTACTTAATACTTATGCCGTCTCAGCAGGTGCAGCAGCAAGGTTTGCCAAGCAGGGCAAGCTTAAAGTAAGTCATATCAAAGTGAAGGAGGACTAAAAAATGAAATATTTTAATCGTTTAACTTATTCAAATACGACAAATCACACTGCAAGTTATGCAATCTTTCTAGCCGTTGTTTTAAGCTGTTCACTGCTTGCTTGTAAAAGTACCGGTTTTAAAATTGGAAACCTTGATGTCGGTAAACTTGTAGAGCAAGGCGTGAACGTTTTTAATGCCAATAACATTGACGAAGAGCAAGAAATTCAATTTGGCGAAAATATGTCAGCGGTATTATTAGGGACTAGGCCACTGTATGAGAATAAGGATATTAATCTTTACGTTAATAAGGTCGGCATGTGGCTAGCCGCTAATAGTTCAAGACCCCATCTACCTTGGCAATTTGGTGTTATTAATAGTACGGCAATTAATGCTTTTGCCGCACCCGGTGGTTTTGTCTTCATCACCTCGGGTATGTTGATGCAACTGGAAAATGAAAGCCAATTAGCGGCCGTGTTAGCCCATGAAATTGCCCATATAACACAAAAGCATCATTTAAACGCCATTAAAGATGATGCTAACAGAAGTGCAGTTACAGAGAGCTTATTTATTTCAGCACAGGCATATCAAGACAATACCGAGTCAAGCAATGAAGATAAAGGTTATCGAATTTGGGCAAAAAAAGTGACAGGCATGGCACAAGATCTATATAGCAAAGGGCTTGACCGAGATGATGAGTTTCAAGCCGATCAATATGGTATACGTTTATTGGCTAAATCTGGCTATGATGCTTTTGCTTATATAGATAACTTACAAATCATTGCATCCATTGCTGCTGATGATAGTGCTTTAGCATTATTATATAAAACTCATCCTACGCCTTCGCAAAGACTCGAAGCCTTAGCTAACCAACTAGATAAACTGGCGATGAATGATGGTTTATTACTTACCAAACGCTTTAAGCAAGAGATGAATTAATCCCCATTGGCTCAATTTGACTAAGTTTTATATACAAGCACAAATTATGACAACCTACTTTGTATCAAACGAATTAAAGTAAATTGGTTAGGGCAATACCTATACCAAAGCGCTTTTGGTTGACGTTGTAGTCAATTAAACTTTCGCCATAACCGCTACTCATTTGCGCATAACCTTTCAGTTTACCCCATAATGGGAAGGTCACGCCAAACTCAATAAATCCGTTATGGGTAGCAAAATTATTACGACCTTTGAAAGAAAACTCATAGTCAGTGTCGTATTTATAGAGCAGGCCAAGCTCAAAGTGGCCCATATAATCGAGAATATCCGGATTATCATCTCCTTGACCATCGGCAGGTGATTCTTTCTCACTTTCTGGAATTCGATACCATGGGCGCAATGATAGGGCAAAATTTCGCTTTTCATAAAGGTAGTTAACATAGACACGATTCCAGCTTCTTGATAATACTTGTGAACGACCGTTTGATTGATGTTCACCGCCAACCACTAATGCTGAATTACCACCAAAAGGGTGAAAGCTAATGGGGGTGAAATAGAAAAACTCTGGCTGGTAATTGGTTTCTCTAAAAGGTTTAGATATTTCTGCCGAGTAAATTTGCCACCATGACTGTAAGGTGAAGCCAAAAAATAGCTGATCACCTTCGCGAAATAAACTGTCAGTAAGCAGTGGTACTTTTAAACTGAGTTGAAACTTTGCTTCGATGTCTTTTAGCTCATCAGCCCAATCAGAAAAACCTTGGTAAGCTTCTCGATTAATTTCGTCGACCATAGATAAAGGTAAAATGTAATTCATTTTATGTGGCGTGAGTACATAAGGATCGGCAGCGGTTCTTTTTTCTCGGATAACTCGGTTAGCTAAAACCCCTAACTCAACACTTTTACCGGTTGTTTTACTCATGACTCTTTCAGCAACTTTTTGTTCACAGTAGTGTTCAATTTCCGCTAACGTGGCTGCTTTATCGGCACTTTTAATGGCTTTAAATAAACACATTTCGAACATGGCTTTATGGGAGGGCAGTTCTAATTCATCCATTTTACTATCAGCTGAATTGGCTTGCGTGATAATTGATAAAACAAGTAACAGTAGACAAAATAAACGGCAGTGTATTGATATCATAATAGTTGATGGTTGTAGCTGAAATTGCTGGCGATTATAGCCTATCGAGCCTTCAATCTGTAGTCAGAGATCGCCATAATAAATAACTAATATCCACTCCAATATCCGGAAATTATTGCTGCACGGTAAACGTCGACCTATTTCATCGGCTAAGTTGTTTCAAAATTATCACTAAGTATGTCTAATTATGTCAGATAATTTCAAAGCATTTCACCGTGGTGATTGGTCGTGTTTTTATCTCGATTAACCGCAAGCGCTCTTTCTTTATTCCTGAGTACTTGTATCTTGATTGTTAAATAATGTAACTCACCATTGGAATTGCAATGAAACTCACCAAGAGCGCTTTAACTAGTCCAGCAGCCGTAGCTGTCGTTGTTGCCCTAACTTTACTTGTCGGCATGCTCAGTTTATTTAAATTACCCGTTCAGTTATTTCCTGATATTGAACGCCCACAAATAGGCATACAAACCTCTTGGCGTGCGGCATCACCTAAAGAAATTGAATCTGAGATTGTTGAACCCCAAGAGCAAGTGTTACGTGGTATCCCTGGGTTAGAATCAATGAGGGCTTTTGCTAATAGAGGTGGCGCTTACATTAATTTATCTTTTGGTGTTGGCACTAATATGGAGCAAACGTTAATTGAAGTGATCAGCCGAATGACACGTGTTGCTAATTTGCCACAAGATGCCAGACCACCACGAGTTATGCTTGGTGGTGGTCGAGGTAATACCCCAGCGCTGACATTTTTCTTTTTACAGGCGTTACCGGGTAATGGCCAAGATATTAGTCAATATATGGATTTTACCAATGATGTCATCAGGCCGCGGCTTGAAGCGGTTGAAGGCGTTGCTAGTGTAGAAACGTTTTCGGAGCGAAACCGAGAAGAATTACAAATTCGCTATGACCCTATTAAAGCCGCGGAGTATGGTATTGAAATACCACGTCTAATTTCCTTAGTTTCCGCTAGTGACGATGTTTCAGGTGGCTTTATCGATGTTGGTAGACGTCAATACACTTTACGTTACAGTGGTAAATACAGTGTTGATGAGTTATCCGAGTTAATGCTTGAGTCTCGTGGTGGCCGTAATATCCGCTTGAGTGATATTGCTACGGTGAAGGTTAGCAATACCGACAGACAAGGTATGGCGGTACAAAATGGTAATCCAGCCTTTTCAATGCGCATTAATAGAGCCAATGGTGCCAATGTTTTAGAAACGTTAAATAGAGTAAAGACAGAGGTCAACTTACTTAATAATGAATTATTGGCGGATAAAAAATTAGTGATGGTACAGTCTTTTGATGCCTCAGTATTTATTTACCGCGCTATTAACCTGGTGACGAGTAATTTATTCGCCGGTATTATTCTATCGCTATCAGTATTGTGGTTTTTCATTCGCCGAATGCGCGCAACGTTAATTATTGCTACCGCTATTCCGGTGAGTTTGTTAAGCACTTTTATCGTTTTAGAGATCACTGGTCGTTCACTGAATGTTATTTCATTAGCGGGTTTAGCTTTTGCGGTGGGCATGGTGCTAGATGCCGCTATTGTGGTATTAGAAAATATATTACGCATGCGTGATAAAGGTTTGAATGAACATGATAGTGCTGAGCAAGGCGCAGAACAGGTTTGGGGAGCTCTACTTGCCTCTACAGCGACAACCGTAGCGATATTTTTACCGGTATTTTTCTTAAAAGATATAGAAGGGCAACTCTTTGGTGATTTAGCCCTAACAATCGCTATTGCAGTCTCTGTTTCACTTATCGTTGCCGTGGTACTGCTACCTGTTCTATCAAAATACTTTTTAAAACAACAAGAAGTAAACGATCCCAACAAAAAACTGTGGCAGAGAATTACTCGCTTTGTTATGAGCATCACAGGTAATCGTACTAAACGTCTATCTCTCTCGGCGACCCTTTTAATATTACCCGTTGTCATAACCATAATTGCCATGCCTAAACTGGATTATTTACCACCAGTAAAGCGCGATGCCATAGACGCTAACTTACAATTCCCGCCGGGCTCAAATGTTAAAACTATCGAAAAAGAAGTTATTCAACCTATTGTTGAGCGTTTACAGCCTTATATGGACGGCACCAAAGAGCCGGCATTAAAGAACTATTATATTTTTGGTGGCTCGTGGGGTGGTAGCTTAGGGGTTCGAGTAAAAGACCAAGACCGAGTGGATGAGCTACTTGAGATTGTTAAAAATGAAATATTAATCGACCTACCGGATACGCGTGTATTTGCCAGACAAGGTAATTTATTTGGCGGTTTTGGCGGCGGTAGAAGCGTACAAGTACATTTGCAATCTAAAGATACCAAAGCCTTGCAAGAAGTAGCGCGCCAAGGCATGGATTGGATAAAAGAAGCCATTGAAGGGGCTAACGTAAACGCAAACCCTGGCCTTTCGATGTCAGAACCAGAAATTAATTTAAGCCCTAATGACCGTAATATATTAGAGCAAGGCTGGAATCGCCGCGATGTTGGTCGTGTGGTGCGAACGTTAGGCGACGGACTGTATGTAGGTGAGTATTTTAATGGTAGTAAACGTTTGAATATGATTTTACGTGCCGATGGTTGGGATGATCCTGATAACTTAGGTGATGTGCCAGTTGTTACTGGAAACGGCAGCGTCACGCAGTTATCTCATTTAGTCGATATACAACGTACTGTAGGTCCAAGCCGATTAACGCGTATTGACGGACAGCGTACTATTAGCCTAAATGTTAATCCTCCGAAAGGCTGGTCGTTAGAAGAAACCATCTCAGCTTTAAAAGCTGAAGTAGAGCCCAAATTACGCAGTATCATGCCAGCAGGCGGCAATATTCAATATGGCGGCAGTGCCGATCAACTCGAAAAAGCGATTACAGTAATGGCTGAAAACTTTGCTTTTGCTTTGGTGATTTTATTCTTACTGATGGCTGCATTGTTCAAATCAATCAAAGACAGCTTGTTGGTAGTTATTACCATTCCTTTAGCGACTGTTGGCGGTATTTTAGCACTGCAACTACTTAACTTGAGTGTCTTTCAACCTCTTGATTTACTAACCATGATTGGTTTTATCATTTTGCTGGGCTTAGTGGTGAACAACGCTATTTTGTTGGTGCATCAAACTCGATTAGGTCAGCAAGATGGACTTGAGCGTTCAGAGGCTATTGAGCAGGCATTAAGCTTGCGCTTACGACCTATATTTATGAGTACAGCAACGAGCTTTTTTGGCATGTTACCGTTATTACTTATGCCAGGGGCGGGCAGTGTTATTTATCGCGGTCTAGCGGCAGTTATTGTCGGCGGTTTAGCGTTTAGTACAATATTTACCATAGTGTTATTGCCATGTTTATTAAGACTATCTAAACACGATTTCTTCTTAAGCCGCAGTAAAAAAGACACAGTACAACAGTTACCAAGCGCTCGAGTTAAAGCGTAATAACAAATCAGAGATTAAGGAATAAATCATGAATAATTTAATGCTAACCAATGTTGTACCACCGAAGATGACACATTCAAAGTTTGTGTCTTTAAAGAAAAAACCTGGAAAAATTGAGCTGCACAGCTCTGTACTGGTAACGTTTTCATTTATATCAGCGCTTGTCTTATTGAGCTTTAGTGGTAAAGCCACTGCTGAGACACCGGAAAAGCCAGCACACTTAGTCAGTGTTGAGTCGGTTAAAAAAGAGCAAGTAAAACCGAGTATTTGGTTACCAGCTAATGTTATCAGTCGAAAAAACTCCCCTATCTCTGCCGAGCAAACGGGACAGTTACTGTGGATTGAAGAGGTAGGTAGTCAAGTTGAAAAAGGCCAGCTGTTAGCTCAAATTGATGATAGACATTTGAAATTGCAATTGGCGGGTCAACAAGCACAAGGTAAGCAGCATCAAGCGAATGTCGATTATCTCACCGGACAAAAAGCACGATTCTTAAAATTGCGAGAAAAAAACAATTCAGCATTAAGTGAATATGAGCGTGTTAATAAAGATCTTATCATAGCCACGAACGAAGTTGTCGCTTTGAATATTTCGATGGAACAAACCTTACTTGCCTTAGAAAAAACATCTATAAAAGCACCTTTTGCTGGAAATATCAGTAAACGATTTGTACATGTTGGTGAGTTAATTGCCGTTGGCCGTCCATTGGTGCAACTCATAGATACTAAGAATCTTGATATTAAAATTGCAGCGCCAATTTCAATCGCACCTTTTCTGAAAAAAGGCAGCAAAGTGATGGTTAAGTGGAATCAAACCTTGCTTGAACTACCTGTGCGTACCTGGAGTCAGGCGGGCGATCAAGCTTCACGCACTTTTGATGTAAGACTTGCTGCCGATGGTATCGAGATGTTAGCGGGTACACCTGTGACGGTTTCTTTACCTAAGCAATCGCCAAGAGAAGCGATTTTAGTACCACGTGATGCATTGATATTACGAGAAAATGAAACGTATGTATTAACCATAGATGATGATAAACAAGCTCAAAAGGTGTCTGTACTTATTGGTCAAGGTGTCAATCGTTGGGTATCAGTAACGGGCGCTTTATCGGTCAGTGATAGTGTTGTTGTTCGTGGTGGTGAGCGTTTACAAAGTGGTGAGAAAGTTCGATTTATTAATGATAAAAAGGATGTTGTCATTGCTCAGGTTAATTAATTTAGCTGCCAGTTACCAATTAAAGCAGAGGTGTTAAAATAACTGGTAACTGATACCTATTAAATATAACCAGTTTTGCTCACTATTGTTTGTGTGAGCTCAGCCGACTCGTGTGGCCACTTGTCGGCTTTTTTATTGCTAATTTTTACTTTATTTTTTACCTAATAACGTAAATATTTTATTGGCGATATCGGTATTATCGATCTTGCCTTTAAACATTTCACTGTTTTTTCCAAAGGCAAAAACAGGTACGTCAATAGCTGTGTGGCCACTTGATGTCCAACCACTGTTAGTGCGCTTATCGATTAGTTTCTTTATCGCAATATAAATGGTTGTTTCAATGCTCGGTTTAATCTGCTCTTTCTGTGCACTCTCATTTAAACCATAAAAATCGACAAGGTTTTTAGAGGTTTGCTCTTTTGCTTGTTGCAATAAAAGTACTTCTTCTTGAGTTACTGCAAAGTTAAGTAGCTCACTAGTGGCTTTTATTGTGATGTCTGTAATCGCTAATTTTTTAGCTATTTTGTGTGGCGAATTTTTCATGGTACGGAGCACTGTAGGATCCCACTCATATTTACCGTTGGCAGCAATAGTAAATCCACCCGTGCTGTGATCAGCTGTTAGCACCACAAGCGTATCTGGATTTTTTGCTACGTATTGCTCTAAGTATTCTACTGTTTTGGCAAGGTCGGTCATTTCAGCCATTGCTGATGCTATATCATTGCTGTGGCCAGCCCAGTCAATTTGACTACCCTCAACAAGAAGAAAATAACCTTTATCATTCTCTAACTGTTTGGTTGCTGCTTTTGTCATTGTCGATAAACGAAGCTGATTGCTGTCATCAAGTGCCCAAGGTAAACCTACATCAGCAAAAAGCCCTAACACAGGCTTGTGTTGTGGCAGTTTACTTAAACCTTCAGCGTTATCAAGGTAATGAAAGCCTGCGGACTGAAACTCTTCGACCAAGTTGCGATCGTCACGAATAAAGTATTCCCAGCCACCGCCTAAGATAATATCGGCTTTTATGCCTTCATCGATATAGCTATCGGCAATTGCATTATAGTTTCTTCTACTTTCATTATGCGCAAGGTAAGACGCAGGGGTTGCGTGGTTAACTTGAGACGTTACAACAATACCTGTTTTCTTGCCTTGCTTCTTTGCCCACTCAAGCACTGTTTCAACAGACTTCTTATCAACATCTACGCCGATAGCGCCGTTATAACTTTTAACGCCAGTGGCTAATGCAGTTGCGGCGGCGGCTGAATCGGTAACATAACCTGATATACGAGCAGGGTAGGTACTTGCCATACCAACAAGCAGGCGGTCAAAAACAGTTTCTTCAATAATTTTTGTTTCTGGATTATCATCAAAGTAACGATAAGCAGTGGTATAAGCGGGTCCCATACCATCACCGACTATCATGATGATATTTTTAGGGCCGCTAAGTGAGCTTAAGGCGACAGAGTTATCTACTGAAGTACCACCAGAATGTTCGGTAGTAGTACAAGCACTCAGTGCGAGAGTGACAAAAACGGCAGAAAGTAATTTTTTCATTATGTGGGTTCTTGTAGTTAATTCATTGTAATAAATAGTGAAATATAAGCGTGGTTAATCTTTTGTTGTCAGTTCAAGCCAAACCAAACGATGGTCTGATGATGCTTTTCTATCTTTTATTAAGCGATAGCTTTCTTGTGTTTCTAATGGCCAAAATACACCTGAGTTATTGATGGTTAAGCTTAAAACTGACGCTAATACATAATCAACTCTCATACCCCAATTTGAGGTATGGTGTTTAGCATTTATATTCTCAGGTTTATGAAGCTTACCCGCTTGGCTCTGTGGCATAGCATCTTGGATTTTAGCATTGTTTAATAATGAGGCTATGCCTGATTTAATGGCATTACCATCAACAGTAGTCGCATTAAAGTCACCTAACATAACAAATGCTTGCTCTGCTTTAATTCCGCCTTTGTGACCATTGTCATCATAAATATAACCGGCTAACTCAGGACTAATATAATCATGCCAAAAACGAATTTCGTCATGATTACGTTTACCATTCCTGTCTTCCGGGCCATCAAATACAGGTGGTGTCGGGTGACTAGCGAGTATGTGAATTGTTTTACCCTTGACCTCTACAGGCACATCCCAATGTGACTTGGATGAAAGTCTCAGTTTTTGCCATACTGCTTGGCTGTACCAAGGTTTGTTTGTTGCAGGATCTATTGGCATTAATGCATTAGGCATATCATGCCATTTAAAGTGTTGGAAAGTTCGAATGTTAGCAACATCTATGGGATATTTTGATAATAGTGCCATACCAAAATGACCTGGGAAGTGGCCATAGCCATAACCATCGCCGGGTAACTCCCCTTTTTTGCCGTTTCCGTCGATATCCAGACCAGAATTTATCCCTGTGTTAACAGGACCTTGGTAAAAGTAAGGGAAATTAACTGCCTTTTGACCGTGTTGGCTTTTATTTAAGTAGCTATTTATAAAGATTTTTAAGGCTTCATTATTATCATCTAGATAATCAAATTCATTGAGTAGAATGATGTCAGGGTTAATCCTTTGGATGATCTCAGCAATATTTTTTATCTGTTGATGATCACTTTTCAAAGCTGCTTTTAGCGTTTTTTCTGAAACATTGGGTGATTCGCCACGTTTATGTGCAACGTAGTTGAGGGCTTCCATACTGACATTAAAGGTAGCAATTTTTAATGTGGTGTCTTGTGCAATAGTCATATGAGGGAACACCCAGATAAGTAAGGCTATGATTGAATATTTTTTCATAATGTTTTTACGCTAATAAATTAAATTAAGCCGCAGCCTCGTAATATTATGTCAGATAAGAAGGCAATAACTTGTTCAACATCATGCTCTTCGAAATCGGCTTGATTCATTATGGTTAATATTTGCGTGTCAAAATCAGCATAATGTTGGGTAGCAGACCAGATAAGAAAAATGAGGTGCACGGGATCTACATTGACCATTTCGCCATTGTCTATCCAGTGTTGAAATAACTTAGCTTTTTCTCTTACCCACTGGCGTTGGTAGGTGCGGGCATAATCTTTTAAGTGCTGCGCGCCTTGAATAATTTCCATCGCATATATCTTTGATGCTTCGGGGTGATTGAATGACATTCTTACCTTGGCAGCAATAAACTTTTCTATCGCTATTTTAGGTCCTTCATCTGGCACTATGTCCCCTATACCTTGGTCCCACATTTCAAGAGTGTTTTCAAGTACAGCATGATAAATATTCTCTTTGTTTTTGAAATAATAGAGGATATTTGCTTTTGGCAGCTCAGCCCTGTCAGCAATAGATTGCACTGTTGCTCCTCTATAGCCTTGCAGTACAAACTCGGTTCTAGCAGCGCTTAGAATTTTAACTTGGCTCTTTACTCGAATATTACCTGTCTTTTTTGTTTGGTTATCGCTGCTCATGTTCAGTACTCTGTCTGCGTAATTGTTTCATGGTTTTTCATCATGATACTGTTATGACTATTCTTATGCGACTTTTTAGCAGTCGTACCGGCAGAAGTCACACCTTTTCTAAAATTAATATTAACCAATTAGTCAGGATGTTAAACCTAGCTACTTTATATTGACTATTCATGGTTGTTATAAATGTAATTTATCGAAAAGGAAAAGTACATAATATCCTTGTTTGATTTCATCTTTGTCGTAAATATTCTGCTATAGACTTTTCATGGGCGCGATATTAAATCTTACTCGCACCTGTAGTGCAATAGAGCTTTGTCTTTTTAGTGGCCTGCCCGTAAGTTATTGATAGTTAATCATTAAATATCTTTTGGGCGGATGGCTAGGTAATCTCTTATGTTAAAACGGAATTAAAGGGGCTGTATTAATAACAATATTTCATATGAAAAGATACTGAATAAATATATTAGCAGTCATTATGTTTAGGTTCTTCTTATGTCTCTGAAAATAATGAGTTTTATTCACGAGTTATCCGTTCCTAGTAACTGGTCTGATGTCTGTGTTTTTGGTGTGTGTAGGAATATGTGAAAATATGTAATGAAACTGACATAAAAGTCTGGTCTAATTTCATTCGAAATAAAAAGCTGAGCAATTGGTTAAGTTTTATGTTGCTTATAACAAGTTGAAATAAAATAACAATAAAAACCATTTTATATCATTTGCATTAATTAAGGTTACAGAATTTAATGAGATTAAATTTTCAAGAACAAGGCGCTTGATTAAACAATAGCTGGCTATTGGGATTGAGAGCAACGATGTTATTGGATATTTAGGCCATTTAAAATGATCACTTAGTGAGTGCAATTGATATTACAACCATACATAGGAATAACAGATGAAAACTCATCGTCTATCACATATATCAAGCGCGCTAATTCTTGCACTTGGACTATCAACATCTGCTTTGGCAAATACTACAACATCAGCCATTAAAGGTAATATTAGCGGTCCTAACGGCAATGCTGCTGTGGGTACGAAAATTACAATTGTGCATGTACCATCCGGAACAACTAAAACCGCAATAGTGAACGAGTCAGGTCTTTTCACTGCAAAAGGTTTAAGAGTTGGTGGGCCTTACCGAGTAGTTGTCGATTCAAATAAATTTGAAGATACAACAGTTAAAGATATTTATTTAACTTTGGGTGAGACATTCCCATTGAATGTAGCGTTAAACTCTCAAAGTGATGTAGAAACTATTGTTGTAACAGGTCGTTCAGTTAGTATGAATTCTGGCGGTACTGGGCCTGCGGCACACTTCACTGCTGATGATTTAAAAAGTGCTCCATCAATCAATCGTGATATTAAAGATATTGTTCGAATAGATCCTCGTATCTATATTGATGAAAGTCGCAGTGATGCAATCCAGTGTGGTGGTGGTAACCCAAGGTTTAATAGTTTAACTGTTGATGGCGTTCGTATGAACGACAGCTTTGGTTTGAATGAAAATGGATATCCAACAACGCGTATTCCTTTTTCTTATGACTCCATTGACCAAGTATCGGTTGAGCTAGCACCATTTGATGTTAAATATGGCGGTTTTACCTCTTGTAACATCAATGCGGTCACCAAATCCGGTACCAATGAAGTACACGGTAGCGTATTTTTAGACTACAGCAATGATTCGATGAAAGGCGATAGCATTGAAGGTGAGCACCAAGATAATGGTGATTACGATGATAAACGTTATGGCTTTAATGTTGGTTTACCATTAGTAGAAGACACGCTGTTTTTATTCGCTTCTTATGAAAAACTTGATGGTGCACAACTCTTTGAATATTCACCTATGGGTGGAAGCAACCCACAAGTTACCCAAGGCGATATTGATCGTATAAACCAAATATCAATGGATAAGTATGGTTATAATGCCGGTGGCACTCCTGCAAGTATGCCTGTTGATGATGAGAAAATTCTTATTAAGTTAGATTGGAACATTAACGAAGACCATCGTGCTAGTTTAGTTTATAACTACAATGATGGTTTTAAATTAGACCAGTCTGATGAATGGGGCATGACCTTAGATAACCATTTCTATGAGTCAGGCGCAGAAATGAATTCATTTGCTGTAGCGGTTAACTCTGATTGGTCAGATAACTTTTCGACAGAAGTACGAGTGGGTCATACGGAGTTAGAAAATAGACAACAATCTTTAGATGCTGCTAGTGGTTTCGGTGAAGTTCAGATTCGTCATAACGGTACTACGGTATTCTTAGGTCCCGATGATTCTCGTCAATCAAATGAGATGAACTGGGAAACCACTACGTTTAAAATGTCAGGTAGTTATTACTTAGATCAACATACTATTACCGGTGGTTATGAATATGAAACCTTAACGGCATTTAACTTATTTATGCAACATACTGTTGGTGAATATCGCTTTGGCTCTATTGATGAATATGAAGCGGGTTTAGCAGATCGTGTTTATTATAACAATTCAGCAGGTACCAATATACCAAGTGATGCTAGCCAAGAGTTCACTTACGGTACACATACTTTCTATATTCAAGATGAATACACTTTCACTGATATTGATGCAACGTTAACTGTAGGTTTGCGTTATGACCGTTATAGCAGCAATGATAATCCTCGTTACAATGCTCAATTTGAGGAACGTTATGGTGTTCGCAATGATAAAAACATGGATGGTATCGACTTAATACAGCCACGTGTTGGCTTTAATTGGGCGGTGCAAGACAATTTAGAAGTTCGCGCTGGTTTTGGCCTTTACTCAGGCGGTAACCCAAATGTTTGGTTGTCTAACTCTTACTCAAACGATGGTTTAGTGAATATTGGCGAACGTGCTAAATATCATAAAGATACCATTGCTATGGATGATGGCAGATTTGATTTATTCAATACACCGTCTTCAAGCTCTCAAGGGCCAGGATATGGTGTACCACAAGTAATGGTTGATGCCATTGGCGATCTAGATGAACTTAGTGGTAATGGCTCGGTGAATGCAACGGATCCAAACTTTGAAATTCCATCAGAGTGGAAATATGCTTTAGGTGCAACGTTTACCACCGACAACGATTATATTATCTCGGCAGATATTTTGCATAACCGTAAGCAAAATTCAGCAACAATTCTTGATTATAACCTTGAATATGGTGAAAAAACGTTTGATGGTCGTTCTACGTATCAATCAGTTACTCATCCTGACGGCGTAGACAACGTCTCAAGTGAATTTGTTTTAACTAATACTAGCAGCGATGGTAGCTCTACTATTGTTTCACTCGCGTTAAGCAAAAGCTTTGACTTTGGCTTAGATACTTCATTTGGTTATTCTTATACCAAGTCTGAAGACGCTAACCCGATGACAAGTGCTGTTGCAGGCTCTAACTATAGTAATTTAGCCACTACTGATGCTATTAACCCACCAATGACAACTTCTAACTATGAAATCCCACATCGTTTTACAATGAATTTGAGTTACGGTGTTGAGCTTATTGCCGGTTTAGAAACGCGTGTTAGTTTATTTGGCCAAGCAAGTGAAGGCCAAGCTTACTCATATACTTATGATAGTTCTGACCGTGCTTTTGGTGATAATAACTGGAATGGTAGCCGTCAATTAGTCTATATACCAACAAATGACGATGCTAATGTCGTTTACGGCCCTGATTTTGATAAGGCAGCGTTTGATGATTTTGTTGCTGCAGAAGGGCTAGCTCGTGGCCAAACGACAGGCCGAAATGCCCAAAATGCAGATTGGCATGTAAGTTTTGACATCAAGATTAACCAAGAAATCCCTGGCTTTATGGAAGGTCATCGCGGTAATGCATTCTTTATCATTAAAAATGTTGGCAACATGATAAATGACGATTGGGGGGTGATGAAGCAAGGTCAGTTCGTCGGTAACCGCATGGTTGAGATGTCGATTCAAGAAGATGGAAAATACTTATATGAGGCTTTCAACGCTGGTAATGAAGAACAAAAATTCTACAAAGATGCCTCTGTTTGGGAAATGCGCGTAGGTGTAAGTTACGACTTTTAAATAACTTGAGATACAATTCTTAAATAGGATATTCAAGTAATAAAGGCTGCATTTTTGCAGCCTTTTTTATTGGCTATTTTTTATTAAATGGTAGTAAGCACGATTATTCACTTAACAGTCTTTAAATAACTTGACCATATGGTCAGCAATGATATGCTCAAGGTATAAATAACGCACGCTACTTTGGAACATCATGAAAGAAATAAAAATAGAATTACTCGATGAAGTACTTGATGAAGTAATCGCCGCAGCTAAAGCCGCTTACCATTTGGCTTATGCCCCTTACAGTAATTTTCATGTTGGTGCTGCCGCGTTAACAAGCAATGGAAACATAGTGAAAGGCTGTAATGTCGAAAACGCGTCATACGGCTTGACTGTCTGTGCAGAGCGTAACTGTATTAGCAACTCGGTAATTAATGGCGAGCAGCAATTTGAAGTCATTGTTGTTTATACCGAGCAAGATAAATTAACACCACCGTGTGGTGCTTGCAGACAAGTTATCGCTGAATTTTTTGAGCAATCAGCCCCCGTGCTTTCTGTTAATCATAAAAATGAACGAAAAGTTTGGACTGTAGAGCAGTTATTACCAAACGCATTTACCCCAAAAGATTTATTAGAATTATAAGGATTTAATTAATGTCAGTAATCAGTAAAATTATCCCACAAGAAATTATCCGACTTAAACGTAATGGCCAAGTTTTAAACGAGCAAGCAATAAATGGCTTTGTTTCAGGTCTAGTTGATGGCAACTTTTCAGACAGCCAAGTTGGCGCTATGGCGATGGCTATTTTTCAAAATGGCATGACGATTGATGAAAGAGTTTATTTTACCAAAGCTATGATGAATTCAGGTGATGTACTCAGCTGGGAAGGCTTTGATGGCCCTATCGTTGATAAGCATTCAACGGGCGGTGTTGGTGATAAAGTGAGCTTCATGTTAGCGGCCATCGTTGCTGCTTGTGGCGGTTATGTTCCGATGATTTCAGGGCGTGGCTTGGGGCATACAGGCGGCACCGCAGATAAGCTTGAAAGTATTGCAGGGTTTAATGTACAGCCGAGTATCAGTGAATTTAAAAAGATTGTTAAGGATGTTGGTGTTGCAATTATTTCTCAAACCGATAATTTAGCACCTGCAGATAAGCGTTTGTATTCGATTCGTGACGTTACTGCTACCGTTGAGTCTATTCCTTTAATTACCGCTTCAATTTTGTCTAAAAAGCTTGCTGCTGGCTTAGATGCTTTAGTCATGGATGTTAAAGTAGGTAATGGCGCTATGATGAATAATTTAGATGATGCTAAAGCCCTTGCTGAAAGTATTGTTAACGTTGCAAATGGTGCAGGTGTTAAAACGCAGGCTATTATTACCGACATGAATCAAGTATTAGGCACTAGTGCTGGTAATGCTATTGAAATGTATGAAACGGCTAAATACTTAACGGGTAAACAACGAGAGCCACGTTTACATAAAATTGTTCAAGCACTGGCTAGCGCAATGTTGATTAATACCAATTTGGCTAGCGGTGAAAAAGAAGCCCATGAAAAAATAGACAAAGTATTAAGATCAGGTTTAGCGGCTGAAGTATTTGGTCGCATGGTGGCTGCATTAGGTGGCCCGAAGAACTTTATTGAAAAACCATGGGACTGTATGACAAAAGCAAATGTTATCGTGGAAGTGAAAGCCGCACAACATGGTTATATTGCGCAAATGGATACTCGTGCTATTGGCATGTCGGTTGTTGGTTTAGGCGGCGGTAGAACGGCACCAGCACAACAAGTAGATCACACCGTTGGCTTTGATCGAATATTACCGTTAGGTGTACAAGTTAATCGAGGTGAAGTGGTTGCCCGTGTTCATGCTAAAAATGAGGACGATGCGAATAGAGCGATTGAGCAATTTACTAATGCCCTTAGCTACACTGAAGAAAGCCCAGAGTTACCACCGGTAATTTATTAGACTATACCCGTTCCTCTTGAGTATGCAGGTTTCAGCTGGAATTATAAACGCCTTTAGGCAAGGCATTGATTGAAGAGAATAGTTATTCAGGAGAATATGCTCCTGCATTCTCTATTAAGCTACATCCTTGTAGCGTTATTGTCGAAATCAATAACGTAGCATAAAGCGTTTATAAACCAGCCCCTTGGGGAAGTCTGAGCAAAAGATACTCGCCGTTACATTTGTTTTTAAGGGAATAACCCTTAACAAAAAAATGTGCCTTGATTATGATTCACTCAAATTTCCTGAAACGAGCACCTTCAAGTGGAGCGGGTATATAAATATTAATACCTTAACAGGAAGACGTTCTTGTTAAGGTTTTGTACTTTCTTTGAATGCGGAATTAACAGTTTAAATTTTCTGTGATGCAGTAAAAAATAGAATAAATAATTAAAATCTATACCCAAACTAATTCTTTAAAATGAGCACGACACAGTGGCTCATAACGTTCATTACCACCCACTTCAACTTGTTCTCCAGCTTGCACCGCTTTACCTTTGATATCTTGCCTGATAACAAAGTTAGCTTTTCGGCCGCAGTGACAAATTGTTTTTAATTCAACTAATTTGTCTGCCCAAGCGAGTAGGGCGGCACTACCAGAGAACGTTTGCCCTAAAAAGTCCGTACGTATGCCATAAGCCAGTACAGGAATATGTAACAGATCGACGATATCGGTAAGCTGCTTAACCTGCTCTGTTGATAAAAATTGCGCTTCATCTATCAAGATACAATCCAGTTTTTTGGCATGATTTTTCTGTTTTACATCTTCGAAGAAATGACTGTTATCATCAAATAAAAAAGCATCTGCATCAATGCCTAATCTTGAGGCAACCTTACCTTTAGCAAACCTATCATCAATTTTAGCGGTATAAATAGCGGTTGCTAAACCACGTTCTTGGTAGTTATAAGAAGATTGTAATAGGTGGGTTGATTTTCCTGCATTCATTGAGGAATAGTAAAAATAAAGTTGTGCCATTTTCTCTTCTTTTTTTAAGTATAGCCAATAGGTTATGGTAACACCTTTATCTATATAATAATTGCCCACCAATAGCTTACCTGCCAATAACTTACAGCTATTGGCAGGTAAGAGTTGCTAGTAACTACTTGAGGTTTTAGTGTTGCTTTGATGTCCTAAAGTATCTAATAAGCTGGTTAGTAAGCTACTAGCACCAAATCTAAAGTGATTAGCATCGGCCCATTCATTGCCTAAGATACTATCTGCTAAATCAAGGTAAACAGCGGCATCTTCTGCGTTTCTTACGCCACCAGCGGGTTTAAATCCCACGGAAGTGTTTTTTTGTTTTATCACTTCTAACATTATTTGTGCAGCGGTTGGCGTTGCATTGACAGGGACTTTACCTGTCGATGTTTTAATAAAATCGGCTCCCGCGTTAATGGCAATTTCACTGGCTTTTCGTATTAAATCTTCAGACTTAAGCTCACCGGTTTCTATAATAACTTTTAACCTGGCAGAATTTTCACAGGCTTGCTTACACACCTTGACCATATCAAAGCCAATCGTTTCGTTACCTTGCATTAATGCGCGGTAAGGGAATACTAAATCCACTTCATCGGCGCCATAAGCTACAGCCGCTTTTGTTTCGGCTAAGGCAATGTCAATATCGTCATTTCCATGTGGGAAATTAGTCACCGTTGCTATTTTAACATGGGGTGTTTGTTGCGCTTTGAGTGCCTTTTTGGCGACAGGAATAAAGCGCGGAAAAATGCAAATAGCTGCAGTTTCACCGGCAGGTGACTTTGCTTGATTACACAGGTCAATAATATCTTGATCAGTTTCTGTGTTAGTCAGGCTAGTTAAATCCATCAGTGACAATGCTCGTTGAGCAATCGCTTTATTGTCTGAGTTTATTGAGTTATTAGTCATAATTTTGTGTTCCTACTTTATTCTTGTTTGTTTTTCCTATAAGGAAATGAAAATGCCCGCAATGGCCGCGCTCATTAAATTCGCTAAAGTCGCAGCAAGCATTGCTCGCATGCCTAATCTCGCAATATCATGACGACGACTTGGCGCCATAGAGCCTATGCCACCCAGTAATATTGCTATGGACGATAAGTTGGCAAATCCACAAAGAGCAAAGGTTACAATCGCCTGTGTTGCAGGGCTTAAGGTGTCTTTTATTTCAACAAAATTAACATAAGCAAAGAATTCGTTGACGACAACTTTTTGGCCAATAAAACTGCCTGCTTGCAGCATTTCATTCACGGGAACACCAATTACAAAGGCAAAAGGGGCAAATAAGTAACCTAAGAAAAACTCTATGGTGATATCTTCATAACCGAACAAGCCAAAAATACCGCCAACTAGAGTATTTAATAAAGCGATTAAGGCAATAAAGGCAAGTAACATAGCACCAACATTTACCGCTAATTTAAGGCCTGAAGCAGCACCAGAGGCTGCGGCATCAATAACATTAGTGGGTTTATCATTTTCATCATCATAATCAACTGATTCATTAACTATTTTATCATGTTCAGTTTCAGGACAAATGATTTTAGCCATTAATAAACCACCTGGGGCAGCCATAAATGAAGCGGCTATCAGGTACTTGAGTTCTATGCCAAGACCGGCATAACCCGCTAAAATTGAACCTGCAACCGATGCCAAGCCACCAACCATAATGGCAAAAAGCTCTGATTGAGTCATGGTTTTAATATAAGGACGAATAATAAGCGGTGCTTCGGTTTGACCGACAAAAATATTAGCTGTTGCTGAAAGTGATTCTGGTTTACTGGTTTTTAAAAGCTTTTGTAAACCGCCACCAATGATTTTAATAACCCATTGCATTACGCCGAGGTAATAAAGCACAGCAATTAAGGATGAAAAGAAAATAATATTAGGCAATACTCTAATAGCAAAAACAAAACCAACACCATTTTCAAACATGGCATCTGTGCCTAAACCACCAAAAAGAAAATTGATGCCTACTTTGGCGCTATCAATAACACTTTGCACGCCATTGGTCATAGACAGTAAAACATCTTTACCAAAGGGCACATATAAGACAAAAGCACCCAGTAATATTTGCAGTGCAAAAGCTAAACCGACTGTACGAAAATTTATAGACTTCTTTCCGCTAGATAAAGCGTAAGCAAGACCTAACAATACGAAAATGCCTAGCACACCTCTAAAAGCACCTAATTCCATGAATACCTCTTATATTTTTATAATTATAGTTGTGGTTATAGTTGTGGTTATTGTTGTGGAGCGGGTTGCGAAATCTGGCGTATTTTTGCTTTGATCACCTCAATGGCCATTCTATTTTTACCACCTCTGGTGATAACAATATCAGCCCAAGCTTTAGAGGGTTCAATATATTGATGATACATAGGTCTAACTGTTGCTAAATATTGGTTAGTAACTGACTCAATACTGCGACTACGCTCAACTAAATCGCGTTTAATTCTTCTTATGAGACAAATATCTAATGGTGTATCCATGTAGACTTTAATATCAAAGCACTCCCTAAGCTCTTTATTGGAGAGCAGTAAAATACCTTCAACTAGAATTATTTTAGTAGGTAGAAATTCTCTTGTTTCATTGATGCGTGTATGTGTTTTATAACAGTACACAGGACTATGAATAATCTGGTTGTTAGTAAGTGCTTTTAAATGTTTTGATAGCAGCTCATGCTCAAACGCATTGGGATGATCATAATTTGTTTGCTCACGCTCTTGCATAGATAAATGTGATTGATTACGGTAATATGCATCTTCATAAATAATAGAAATACCATTTTCACCAAGCTCTTCAATCAGTTCATCATGAATAGTTTTAGCAAAAAGTGTTTTACCTGATGCTGATGGGCCAGCGATAGCAATAATAGTGGGTTTAATAGTTTTCAATGTTCAGCCTGTTGTCAGAGCAAATATCAATAATTATAGTCGAGTTACTATCTTGAGCTTTGTTAATGATAGTCGCAAGATGTTATACCAAATGCATTAATTAATAAATTAGTTCAATGGGTATGACTATACTTTAGATAAATAAGCTGTAAGTAGAGAAGCTTTATTTACCCGTAATTGTAAAGGTGGTAAATTAACACAACTTGACCAGTTGGTCATATTTATTGACGAATTATTTTAATCTTTGTCAATTTTTGTTATTAACAAAGTAGAAAGGAAACATTATGGCGCGTGCAATAATTATGGTTATTGATAGTTTTGGTATCGGTTACTCTCCTGATGCCGTTGATTTTGGTGATGTTGGTGCAAATACATTTGCTAACTTATCTCGTGCCTATTATGAAGAAACGGGCAATAAAATTTCATTACCCAACTTATCAGCACTAGGACTAGTAAAGGCTTGTGAACAAGCATCTAATCAAACATTTCCTTATCAGGGCCAAGAGCCAAGTAAAGGTGCTTATGGTTTTGCACAAGAAATAAGTACAGGTAAAGATACACCCAGTGGCCATTGGGAAATGGCGGGGGTACCCGTGCTTTTTGACTGGGGCTACTTTACTGATAAAAAGAATAGCTTTCCAATAGAGTTAATTGAGAATATTAATAAAAGCACAGGCTTTGATGGCATGTTAGGTAATTGTCATGCATCAGGCACTGAAATTCTTAAACGCTTAGGCGAAGAGCATATAAAAACAGGTTTACCTATTTGTTATACCTCGGCAGATAGTGTTTTTCAAATTGCAGCACATGAAGACCATTTTGGTTTAGATAATCTCTATGAATACTGTGAAACGGTTCGAGAGTTATTAGGTGATTTAAATATAGGACGCGTTATTGCGCGGCCTTTTATAGGTGATAGTGCCGATAACTTTGCAAGGACAGGTAACCGTAGAGATTACTCAGTATTACCACCAGCGCCTACCGTGCTTGATAAAGTATCACAGGCGGGTACGCATGTTATTAGTGTTGGTAAAATTGCAGATATTTTCGCTCATCAAGGTATCGATGAAAAAACAAAAGCGACCGGACTTGATGCACTTTTTGATGCGACCTTAGAACATATTAATACAGCAAGAGACAATTCACTCATTTTTACCAACTTGGTTAACTTTGATCAAGATTTCGGCCACAGGCGTGATGCCATCGGGTATGCACAAGAGCTAGAAGCACTTGATGCCCGTATTCCTGAACTGTTCCAAGCGATGTCAGCCGATGATGTACTATTTATGACTGCCGACCACGGTTGTGATCCTACTTGGCCAGGCAGTGAGCATACAAGGGAATATGTTCCCATTATTGCTTACCATCAACTGATCGGATCTGTTAATATAGGTAACCGTAAAACCTTTGCCGATTTAGGGCAAACTGTTGCCGAACTATTTAAGGTAGAAGCGATGGATTATGGTACAAGTTTTCTGTCTGAATTATACGATCAGTAATATAGTAAGCTATACCACAAATAATAAAATAATAAAAACAGAAAGATAAAATACAATAACAAACAAAACAGTCCAGGGAGTAAACGAATGAGAATGTTTCAAAAAAGTGCACTAACACTTTGTGTGCAAGCGTCACTAATGGCGAGTATTGCAAGTGTTTCTACTACCGCGCTAGCTGCGGAAGAAGTAAAAAAAGAAAAAGTTGTTGGTATTGAGGTTATAAATGTAACAGCACGTAAACGTGTTGAAAATGTTCAAGAAGTACCTATTGCAGTTACGGCATTACAAGGTGATAATCTTGATGCTTATAGCTCAGGAGCTATGGATATTCGCTTTTTGAATGCAAAAATTCCTAGCCTGTCAGTAGAGTCTTCTTTTGGTCGAACTTTTCCTCGTTTTTATATGCGTGGTTTAGGTAATTCAGATTTTGATTTAAATGCGTCTCAACCTGTTTCTCTTGTTGTCGATAATGTTGTACAAGAAAACCCTATTTTAAAAGGTTTTCCTGTTTTTGATTTAGAACGAATTGAAGTATTGGCCGGACCGCAAGGTACCTTGTTTGGTAGAAATACCCCCGCCGGGCTAGTAAAAATTGACTCAGCTAAACCTACTCAAGATTTCGATGGTTTTGCATCATTATCTTATGGCAGTAAAAATACATCAGATCTGAGAGCCGCTGTTGGTGGTGGTTTAACGGATGACCTTTCTGCACGTATTTCAGTTCTACGTCAAGACCGTGATAATTATATTGACAATATGGCGCCGGGTTTTGAGCAAAATGATGTTTTAGGTGGATATACTGACCAAGCACTACGTTTACAATTTCTCTATGAAGGTAATGATTTTAATGCCTTGTTCAATTATCACATGCGTGATCTTGACGGCAAACCAGTAGCATTTTATGCTAATGGAATTAAATCAGGTAGTAACAAATTAGTCGATGATTTTAGCCGTGATACCGTATATCACGACTCAGCCGCACGTGCGACGCAGCAGGTTGAAACTGAAGGCGCGAGTTTAAAATTAGAATTTGAGCTAGACCAACATACTATCACGTCAATTACCGGTTATGAAAGCGCCGAGTTATTCTCTCGTGCTGATGTTGATGGTGGTTACGGTTGTAATGGTTGGGGTTGTCCTCCCGTTCCACTTGATAGTGGTCCAGGGGTTATTAATCTTAGCTCTGAAACTGCGGATGCTATTCCAGACCATACACAAATTACTCAAGAGTTAAGACTAACCAGTAATTTTGATGGCGACATAAACTATCAAATAGGTCTTTTCTATTTTAATGAAGATTTAACCATTGAAAGTTTTTCATATGATGCGTTAGCCGCCTTTGGTGGGCCAACTGGACTTGAAAATGGCTATGTTGTTCAAAATCAGGAAACCACTGCGTTGGCGGTATTTGGCTCTGTTGATTATACCCTAACAGAGAAAACATCAGTCACAGTAGGTTTACGTTATTCTGACGATGACAAAGATTATACTAATGAAAGAACACAATCGCCGATAGCCTTTCTAGGTGCACCTGATTACGCTGCTGGCGCTGTGAAAAATAGTGATAGTCATGTTAGTTGGGATATTAGTGTTTCGCATAAGTACACTGATGATATTAACCTATATGCGCGTGTAGCTGACACCTTTAGAGCACCAAGTATTCAAGGGCGTTCATTGTTTGCCTTTGATGATGGAATTTCTGTTGCTGAATCTGAAACTATTATTTCATATGAGGCTGGTATTAAGGCTGATATTTTGGATAATATGGGCAGAATCAATGCTTCAGTTTTTTATTACACTATGAATGATCAACAAATTACTTCAGTTGGTGGTGATGGTGGTAATACTGCCCGTTTACTCAATGCTGATGAAACGGTCGGTTATGGTTTTGAAATTGATTCACAATTTGTAGTTACTGATAATTTATTGGTTACCGCAAATGTTAGTTATAACAATACCCAGATAAATGATAGCACCTTGACTGTGCCTGTTTGTGCGTCTTGTACGGTAACTGATCCCTTAAATGCTGATGGTCGAGCTATCATTGATGGTAATAGCTTACCTCACGCTCCTGAGTGGATTTTCAATTTCACCGCGCAATACACAGCAGAAGTAGGTGACGGCGAATTTTATGCTTACACAGATTGGTCTTATCGTGATGAAATTAGTTTCTTCTTATATAATTCGGTTGAATTTAGTGGCGAGTCACTTTTAGAAGGTGGAGTGCGAACTGGTTACAAATGGGATGGCGATGACAAAGATTATGACGTTGCTTTATTTGTAAGAAATATTACTGATGAACAACAAGCAATTGGCGCGGTTGATTTTACTAACAATACCGCAATTGTTAATGAAGAGCGTTTTTACGGCGTTGAATTTAAAGTTAACTTCTTTTAAATAGCTAACACGTAAAGAAAAACAAAAAAGGGTTAGCAAAATGCTAACCCTTTTTTTATATCAATTTAAACGTGATGCTAAACACACATCAGAAGGCTTATAATACGCTTTCTAGTGTTAGTTCCATCATATCTTTAAAGGTTGTTTCTCGCTCTGCAGCAGTGGTTTGTTCGCCGGTTTTAATGTGATCACTAACCGTTAATACTGTTAGTGCCTTTTTACCGTATTCAGCGGCTACGCCATAAAGGCCAGCTGCTTCCATTTCTACCGCTAAAATTCCATATTTTTCCATCGTGGCAAACATTTCTGGTTGCGGTGAATAAAATAAATCAGCAGTAAAAATATTACCAACATGTACCGGTTTACCCAATTTTTCCGCGGTATCAACGACACTTTTTAGTAAAGAGAAGTCAGCACAAGCAGCAAAGTCAACATTATGAAAACGTTGTCTGTTAACATTTGAGTCAGTGCTTGCAGCCATACCAATAACAATATCACGAATCTTGATGTCATCACGTACTGCGCCACAAGAGCCAATGCGTATGATTTTTTCAACGCCATAATCTTTATAAAGTTCAGTCGCATAAATTGATACGCTTGGTACACCCATACCTGAGCCCATAACAGAAACGCGCTTACCTTTATAAGTACCAGTATAGCCAAACATGTTACGAACTTTGGTGATACATTTAGCATCATCTAGAAAGTTGTCGGCAATAAATTTTGCTCGAAGCGGATCGCCTGGCATTAAGACTGTTTCTGCAAATTCGCCGGCTTGTGCTTCAATATGTGGTGTTGGCATAAGAGTTATCCTTTTTATATGAAATATAACTCAGTAAGTTTCTAGCCAGAATAGAATCATTCATGCTGCTATCAAGGATTTTTTACTGATATGGTTGTTGTTAATTTTTACTATAGTAAGTGCTTTATCTACGAGCACTGTTAATAATAATGCTTAGTTGAATATCGTTCAAGTAGACAATAAAGTTTTAGCTTAGTTTTAGCTTAGTTTTAGCTTAGTTTTAGTTTAGTTTTAGTTTAGACTTTAATTGTGAGAAGCGCTTGCTTCTCCTGGTCAGATAAAAAACTCATTTGCACGGCATTTCGTTGTAATTGAGTTATCTGCTCATCATTAAACCCAAGTACTTCTCTTGCTACCTGAAACTCACCGGCGAGCTCAATATTTTCAACGGCTGGATCATCAGTGTTCAAACAAACCGTCAGGCCATTTGCTAAAAATGTTTTTACTGGATGTACTGACAAGTCTTTAATTGTACCCGTTTGGTAGTTTGAAGTAAGACAAGACTCTATGCTTATATTATTCTCTCGCATGTAATCCATTAAGACTGGATCGGTGGCACATGCTACGCCATGACCAATGCGCGTCGCGCCCAATTTTTTAATGGCATGCCAAACACTTTCTGGTCCGGCTGCTTCACCGGCGTGTACGCTGACATTAAGGCCAGCATCTTGAACTTGTTTAAAATGGCTTTCAAACAGCGTGCCTGGAAAGTTATATTCATCGCCAGCAAGATCTATTGCCACTAAATCATTTTTATAAGCGAGTAGGGCGTCAAGTTCACTTTGACAATGCTCAACACCAAAAGTACGACTTAAAATACCCATTAAATTAATTTTAGTGTTGAATTTATTTCGGCCAAGATTAACGCCTTCAATAAGGGCTTCAACCACGCCTTCAATAGGTAAGTTGTGAGTCATAGCCATGTAATAAGGGGAAAAACGTAACTCAGCATAATCAATGTTAGCGATACTGGCATCTTCGACATTTTCAAAGCCAATACGTACGACATCATCGAGTGTTTTAATAACGCCTACACCCCAATCAAGCTTTTTCAAAAAGGCCAAAAGATCAGCTTCACTTTCGACAATTTGTACATGAGGTAAAAATGCCTCGAAATTATCCTCGGGCAATTGTATGTGATTTTTCTGTGCTAGTTGCCAAATAGTTTTTGGCCGTATATTGCCATCTAAGTGGCGATGCAAATCTATAAGGGGAAGTTGGTTATTAAACATGATAAAAGTTTGTCCTAGCAGTGAAAACTTAATAGTTAAAAATAGTATTTTTAACTATTAATTATAGACGTCATTAGCCTGTTCTAAAAGTTAAAGCTTAAGCTTTATTGATATTGGGCAATGGTCGCTTAAGTTTCGAGAGAGTTCTTTAGTGTATTTAGGCTTAAAGACCAGTTGTTCGAATGAAGCATCGACATAGTCTTCTTTGGCCTTAGGGCTGAAAATAATATGATCTATATAGTCTTTGTAATATCCGCCCCAACACTCTGAGTTTGCTGTTGCTGTTGGCGTCCATAACGCTTCTTGTGCTTCATCATTTAATGCTTGCCACAAACCCTTTTCTTCAGAGTACTGCAAAGCAATATCTTGAGAAAAACGTCGGTTGAAGTCACCTAAAACAATATACGCAGCATCTTGGCTGGCATGTAAATCAATCCATTGCTCTAACGGCGATATTTGTTTACTTAGTTTAGTGCAGGCCTCTTTTCGTTTCTCTTCTTTAACCGATGTGCTCGGCATAGCACTAACACTGTTAATATCTAATGGTGCAGCAAAACAGCCAGACTTTAAATGTACGGCTAACAAATGCAGTGTTTTGTCATTTTTTGTCAGGGTTAGATCCATACCATGGCGTACTTTACCTACATCTAAAGCTTTATACTCTTTTGCTATAACTTTCAAACCAGTAGATTTTTTAACTGCAACGCCGACACGTTGTACCCAGTCCTTGGTCGAAAAATAATAATCATAGTCATTACCAAAAACTTTACGCGCCCAATACTCACTCTCTACTTCTTGTAGGGCAATAACGTCAGCATCTAATTGTTTGGCATAATGTGCAAGTTGCTGGTAATCATCGGTAGTACGTTTATTATATTCATGCGATCCTAACCAAGCGATGTTCCATGAGGCAATTTTTATTTCATCGGCATTATTTTTCGCCGCTATGTTCGCATCACTTTCTGGGGAAGCGTCTGTAGTTGAATGACTACTACAGCTAGCAATAGCTAATAATAAAGTGATCAATATCAATTTTTTCATCAAAATTTCTCTTTAGTTTATCGCCTTTATCTAACCATACGGTCAGGATTTGTCTGGGTTGCAACAGTACACTAGTTATACTGCAAAAAAAACCAAAGATTATTGAAAATATAGCTTTATACCCATTCCACTTGAAGATGCAGGATTCAGCTGGAATTAGAAGCGTCTTTAGGCAAGGCAAATTAGTTGTTTAATAGTTATTCTATTTTCAATTAATTTAACGCAGCATAAAACGCTTCTAAACCAGCCCGAAGGGGAAAACAGAGCAAATCATACTCAGCGCTGCATTTGTCATTAAGGGAACAACCATTAATAAAAAATGCATCTTGATTATGAATCGCTCTGGTTTCCTGAAACTAGCATCTTCAAGTGGGATGGGTATAGTTATTACAACCAATAGTTGGCAAGTTGGTATTAATCAAACCGTTTACAATAAATGGATTTTCCGCGGAGCCTTTATTAAAGCTAACTTTTGTTGCATCAAGGTAGCGAAAGTCACCAGCAGCATTTAAATGCCATAGATTAGTGTCTAACTTCTCATAACAGAACTCACCTGTATCACCGTGACTAATGAGGACCGGTTTATTGATGCGTTTAGCTAGGTCTTTAAACGCTTGACGATAAGCAGTAAAAGCATCACATGTTTTTAATGATGAGTCACCACAAGAGTCACTTGCTAATACTGATTGTTGATAGATATCAGCTTGAAAACCAATGATTAAGGCATCAAAATTTTCTGAGTTTTCTTCAATTTGTTTTAACCAAGCAAGGTTTTTATCGTCTCGTTCATCAGCTTTTTTGATAGCAAGCTGTTGATTGGATTTACTGATATTAACTCGGCCATTACTTGTGCCAACAATATGCACAGTACTTATTGCTAAGCGCTCGTTAATCCATAATTTATTCTCAATTTGTGAATGCTGCGTCATGATTGAGGGTAAATTTTCAGTTAATAGTGACGGAGTCTGAAACATCAGCTTTATTAAAAAGTCGAGTCTTTCTAATTCATCAAAGCTGTAAGGTAAATATTTTCGGTCACAGTCAGTCCAATCATTATCTCCGGGGGTGTAGATAACTTTACCTGGGTAGATTTGTTCCAAAAGGGCCTTATGTTCTTTTAATAAATCATCAGTACATGACTTACCACCACTTTTTAAATCGCCAAGGTGCATAACTACACTGGGCTTAACCTCATTGACTAGGCGATATAATAAGCCACTAGGCCCTTGTAACATCTGTTTTTCTTTATCGCTGTAGGGGGTGTCGGCCAATATAACAATTGTTTGCGCCCAAAGTGTTGAGCAAGTACTAGTAAGTAATAAAAAAACAAGGGCTTGCAAGCTGTATTTCGATGAAAATATGTCTATGGTCATTAGTAGCCTTTATTAACACACAAAGAAAGAAAAGCTAAGTTAGCGAAGAATGTAAATTGATGCAAGTTAGTTATTTTACAATAAACAAACCAATTGGTCAGGTTATTGTCTTTCAGGTGTTGAACAAAATCGATAAAAGAGTAAAATCATTAGGGTCTGTTGAACTTTCGAGATTACTTTTACAGTAACTTGTTTGGTATTTAGACAATGCAGAGTATGTGAGGTGTATCTGGCTACTCGAACAGACGATAACGTAGACTAAATTTCAAACAAGTGCTGCCCTTTAGGGTTCATTTAAAACCAATTTACTCATTGTTGCTCGCTTTTTTAATAGAATGACTATGATACAAAGCTCGCGTCGCGATTAAATTCGTTTTAAATTGAATAAATTTTAACCCTGAAAGATCAACAGCCCCTAATATTATGACTAAAGAGAAGTAAAATTATGCAAGTACAAGTTGTCGATTACACAGCCAAAGGCGCGGCAGAAAAATTTGTTAAAAGTTTACATGAAACTGGTTTTGGCGTGCTTATCAATCACCCAATCAAACAGAGTCTAGTTGAGTCTATTTACAAAAACTGGCAAGCATTTTTCTTAAGTGAAGAAAAACATAGCTTTGCTTTTGATCCCGTTAAGCAAGATGGTTATTTCTCTCCTGATATCTCTGAAACGGCAAAAGGTCATAGTAAAAAAGATATAAAAGAATATTTCCATGTTTACCCTTGGGGCCGTATTCCTAAACAACTCAATGATGAAATCCTAGAGTATTACCGGTTAGCCTCTGAGTTAGCATCGGAGTTACTTGATTGGGTAGAAGAATATAGTCCAGCTGACGTTGCTGATAAATATTCAGAAGCGTTATCTAATATGATTAAAGATACGCCAAATACCTTGTTACGCATATTACATTATCCACCGCTTACCGGTGATGAAGAAGCGGGAGCCGTGAGAGCAGCTGCGCATGAAGATATTAATTTATTAACGATTTTACCCGCAGCCAATGAACCTGGCTTACAAGTTCAACGTCAAAATGGCGAATGGATTGATGTACCATCTGATTTTGGTAACTTGATTATTAACATTGGTGATATGTTACAAGAAGCATCGGGGGGGTATTTTCCATCGACCAGTCATCGAGTTATCAACCCTACAGGTAAGGGAAGCGATAAGTCTCGTATTTCACTGCCGTTATTCTTACATCCTCGCAGTGAAGTTGTGTTATCAGACAAACATACTCAAGCGAGTTACTTACTAGAGCGGTTACGCGAATTAGGCGTTAAGGTTTAGCTGAACAAATTAACTTATTGAGCTACATCATTTAAGCCGACTTGTGGAAACACTTGTCGGCTTTTGTATTTATAACGCCTCTATTTCCCCTTCAGCTTGATAAGTCACTGTTTTAACCACTAGCTTTGGGTATATAATAATTTATTAAAGAAGACACAAGCGATTAAGATGACGATGAAATTGAACTGTGATTTAGGTGAGAGTTTTGGTGCTTGGACCATGGGACTTGATGATGAAGTGATGCCTCATATTGACCAAGCAAATATTGCCTGCGGTTTTCATGCTGGTGATGCTTTAGTGATGCAAAAAACGCTGGCATTAGCTAAACAATATAAGGTGAGCATTGGCGCGCATCCTAGTTATCCCGATTTAGTCGGCTTTGGCCGTCGCTCAATAAATTGCACGTCAGAAGAGATCATAGCGCTAATCCATTATCAGGTGGCAGCACTTGATGGTATGGCGAATGTTCAAGGGATATCACTAGATTATGTAAAACCTCATGGCGCACTGTATAACGACATGATGCGTAAACCTGAAGTGTTTGACGCTATTTTAACTGCTATTTCGCAATATCCTAAAAAACTTGCTTTGATGTTACAAGCAACAGCAGATATAGACGATTATAAAGCTCAGGCAAAAAAAGTAGGCATTACTATTTATAGTGAAGCTTTTGCCGATCGCTGTTATGACGATGAAGGTAGACTACTAGCTCGTAGCCAACAGGGGGCTGTGTTAAATAAAGAAGCCATGCTCAACCAGGTTAAGCAATTATCGACACAAGGAAGCATTACTACTATCTCAGGCAAGGTACTTAAGCTGAGCGTAGATAGTTTATGTGTTCATGGTGATAATATTGCAGGTGTGCAGGCTATGCGCGAAATTAAAGACTTACTGAGCAAATGACAGCCCGCATAAATGAGACTATACGTCTTGAAGTTGCCGGTGAAAATGCTTTGATGCTTTATTTTACTTCAAATAAAAATTATTCGAATGAGCAGACAACTTCGGTAATTACCGCTGAAATATCTCCTAACATTAGCAATAATGTTTACCAAGCGGTTCAGCTTATACGTAGACATTTCACCATTGAGATCATTGATCTCATTCCGTCTTATGCCTCAATTTTAGTGGTATTTAATTTACTTGAAATAGATCACCACCATTTACGCAATAAGCTAAAAAAGGTTTTGAAACAATGTGACAGTGCAAGTAGCAAGCAAGGTCGATTAGTTGAGTTACCTGCCTATTATTCACTTGAATCAGGAGTTGATTTAGCGCGCATTGCCAAACACGCTAAGTTAACTGTTGAGCAAGTTATCTCTTTACATCAAGCACAGGAATATCGTGTTTATGCTATAGGCTTTGCCCCTGGTTTTGCCTATTTAGGTGAGGTTGATGAGCGTATTGCTATGGCAAGGTTAGCGACACCGAGACTAAAAGTACCCAAGGGAGCTATAGCTATTGCCGATAGGCAAACCGCTGTTTACCCAGCCCAGTCTCCGGGAGGTTGGAATATCATCGGTTTATGTCCTGTTGATATGTTTAACGCACATGCCAAGCCAAGCATGCCTATTGAAGTAGGAGATAGAGTAAAGTTTGTTGCCATTACTAAATTCGAGTTTCTTGAGTTAGGTGGTGATTTGCCAAATCAAGAGAGTTTAAATGACTGAGAGTGACAATGAGTTAGGACTTAAGGTTACCAGTGCTGGCATATTGAGTTTAATTCAAGATGCAGGACGTTATGGTGCCTTTAATTTAGGGCTCACTAATGGCGGTCCAGCAGATCCGCTTGCCTTTTATTGGGCGAACAGATTATGTGGTAACGAGCTCAATTCAACAGCCATCGAAATTAGTTTGGGAGGCTTGCAGCTAATAGCACAAGTTGATTGTGTTATTGCCGTTACGGGCGCACCTATGCCACTGACCATTAATGGCCAAGGCACAGAGCTTTGGCGAAGTGTGTTTGTTAAGGCAGGCGATAGCATTCATTTAGGCTTTACGCAGCGCGGTGTACGTTGTTATTTAGCTATAGCGGGTGGCTTTGATATAAAGCCAATGTTTGGTAGCACCTCAACAGTATGTAGAGAAGCTATAGGTGGACTTCGTGGCGGCAAACTGGTCGAGAATGATGTATTACCTTGCCAATTAGCACCTAAAGCGGGCCATAAACTTAAACAACTTATGTTGCCTGAGCACGAACAGCCAAAATATTCGAATGAAGTAATATTACACACAGTATTGAGTTATCAGCAACAGCATTTTTCTCGTATAGAGAAAAGACTATTTTTCTCAAGTGAATATCAAGTCAGTAAACATTGGGATCGCATGGGCTATCGTTTACAAGGCCGAGCGATAAAGGCGGATATTACTGGTATTCTATCTGAGGGGATATGTTATGGCGCGGTACAAATACCAGCAGATGGTCAACCCATTGTTTTACTCAATGATAGGCAAACTATTGGTGGTTATGCCAAAATTGGCGCGGTGATTTCGCAAGATTGCGCTAAGCTCTCACAATGTCGTCAAGGTGATAACGTGCGTTTTGAGCCTATTTCACTGTCAAAAGCGGATAATTTATTTCATCTTAACTTGAGCAAATTTACTCAAACACAACTGATTAACTGTAGTTAGGTTAATACCATTAATCCAGCAGTCATAAAAAAGGCAATCGATTATCGATTGCCTTTTTTATTCGTGACGCTAAAATTTTATAACTACATAAAGCAGGGCTAAATCATTTGTGAGCCATTGGCGATATATAACCGTCAGGTTTTAATGCTAAAACATCACAGTTTAATAAATCAATGACATGCTCAGCTGTATTACCAATAAGCGCGGCGGAAATACCTGTACGACCAACTGTCCCTAAAATAACCAATTCAGCATCAATTTTTAAAGCCGCTTCTTCAATAACTGTTTCCGGTAAACCCTCTTCAACATAAGTATTGGTTAAGGGAATATCAAAACTATTAGCATGCTCATTCATTGCTTCTCTATGATGTGCCTGCATAGCGTTGTTATATTCGCTGGCATCAAACTCAGGGATTTCTATAGCAATATTTACCGGAGTACCAGGATAAGAGTTAACTAAGTGCACATTAGCTGTGATCAGTTGAGCAATATTTTTAGCTTGCTTGGTAATAGTCTTATTTAAAGAGAGATGTTCAGCCTCATCACTACCGACATTAAGCGCTGCTAATATATTGCCTTGTAGAGGCCATTCATGATCTTTGACCAGTAATACCGGACAAGGGCATTTTCTCAAAATATGCCAGTCGGTTGGTGTGAATACTACTGATTTGAATTTGTCGTGCTGATGTGTACCTTTGATCACTAAATCATGTTTTTGCTCAATGACCTGGTTGATAATCGCTTCAAAGGGACGATTATGCCAAACAACTTTACTGACAATGTTTATTGAAGTATTGGTCACTGATATGATGTCATCAATCCATTGTTGTTTTTCACTAATCACTATTTGCCGCATGCTATCGCGCTCGCCACTAGACAAAAATGTGGTCATTTCATAAGAAAAATCGAAAATGCTAAAAAAGGCAGTAATACGTAGCTGCTGTGTAGGATCCGCTATATTAATTCTAGTGGCGAGATCAACGGCTCTGTTAAGTGCTTTTTGTTCATCTGTTGTCGGGTCAATAACAACGAGGATGTTTTGATACATGTCCATGGCAACCTCTAGCAAAATAAAATAATAAAGATAAGTTATTTATAGCAAAGTTGACAGATTAATGCTTGTTTTAAATCAAGTTTGTTATTGGTTTTTCATTGAGCAATGACAATGAAAACCAATAACAATAAGGCTGTAGGGGTTATAGGGCAGCGGTATCGCAAAGCTTGTCGATATCAATAATCGAAATTAATTTACCATCAACTTTAATTAAGCCACTTTTGTGGAAGCGATTTAATAAACGGCTAATTGTTTCAACAGTTAAGCCAATATAATTACCAATATCACTACGCGTCATGGTTAAACGAAACTCAGTCGCAGATAAACCTCGGGCATGGTAACGCTCACTTAAACTGACGATGAACGTAGCAACACGTTGCTCAGCATTTTTTCTATTAAGCAGTGTCAGCATTTCTTGGTCAGTTTTAATTTCGTGACTCATTAAACGCAATACCTGCTTTTTAAGTTTAGGCATGGTATTGGATAATTGATCTAAATTATCATAGGGAATTTCACAAACCATTGAGGTTTCAAGTGCCTGAGCAAAGCTAGGGTGTTCACTTTCTGCAATGGCATCAAAACCAAGTAAATCGCCTGCTAAATGAAAGCCGGTTATTTGCTCTTCACCTTGTTCATTTACAGTAAAGGTTTTAAAGGTACCTGAACGTATAGCAAATAAAGCATGTAATTCTTGACCATCAGAAAAAATCTTGTCACCTTTATGAATTGGACGTTTTCGATCAATAATGTCGTCAAGAGAATCTAGTTCTTTGTTACTCAAAGAAAAAGGTAAACATAACTCACTAATACTGCAATTTTGACAGTTAATATGTTGAGTTGTAGGACAATTTTTATTTGGCATGGTATTACTCAATGACGTAGCTATTTATGCTAACTTTAGGGCAAGTATATGTTATTAGAACGTTAGTTGATATGCAACAATAAAACTGTAGATACCATAGCTAATAAGTGAAATCGCCATGATTTTTCTAAAAATGGCATTGACGAGTAGTTTTTTTATGCTACCGATACCTAATGAGAGTGCAACTAAGGCGGGTAAAGTACCTAAACCGAAAAATAACATGATAGTCGCGCCAGTTAAGCTACTGCCACTAGCAAGTGCCCAAGTTAGGGTTGAATATACCAATCCACAAGGTAACCAGCCCCATAGAGCGCCTAAGCCAAGCGCTTTTCGGCTGTTATTTACAGGGATGACATGTTTAGCCATAGGTGACAAATAGCCCCATAAGCCCTTGCCTAAGGTTTCTATTCGGTTTAACCATAAAAGCCATTGGCCAATATATAAACCAAGTAGAATGAGAAAAACTGCAGCAACTAAACGTAATCCAGCAATAGGCAAGCCAACATTTTTAGCGGCAATAGAGCCAGTGAAACCAACAATAGCACCAATTAAACAATAACTAGCAATACGTCCAATATGATAAAATAGTACCAAATTTAAACGTGAGGTCGGTGCAGAGCAGCTTGACTGTTGCGTGTTTACCGATACCGCTATGTCACCGTGGGCGCTTACTTTAGATGTTTTTGGATTAGCAGGGTTATCAATAGCAGACGTTAGCATAGTGGTAATACCGCCACACATGGCTAAGCAATGACCAGAGCCAAGTAAACCTATGATAAAAGCAGAGAATAGATCTAAACTCATTGCTTATCTGAGCTTTTTTTAGTGTTTTCTACTTCATCCTCTTTTTTTTCACTAGTGATGATTTGTTGTTGATCATCATCAAAAAGGATACTCATTCCTTGTTTTTCAAGGTCCTCAAACTGTTCCGTTCGAACAGCCCAAAAAAAGAGGTAAATACCCAAAGCCGTTAACAAAACGGCGACAGGAATTAAAATATATATAATACTCATACTTGGCTCACGATTATCTTTACTTTTTAAGTAAACGTAACGAATTGGTAATAACTAAAATAGAGCTGGCCGACATGCCAATAACAGCCATGTAAGGTGTTATATAACCAGCCACAGCTAATGGTAATACAATAGCATTATAACCAAAAGCCCATAAGTAATTTTGAAAAATTATTCGACGAGTTCTATGTGAAACATTGATCAAGGTATTTATGCTGCTCAGTTTATTGTTGAGTAAAATTACATCAGCACCACTTTTAGTGATATCAGCGCCACAACCCATAGCGATGGAAACATGAGCAGTACCCAAGACCGGCGAATCGTTAACACCATCACCTGTCATAGCGACATTATAACCCTGTGTTTGGGCGTCTTTAATTTGTTGCATTTTATCTTGAGCACTCAGGCCACCAAGCGCCGAATTTACGGGAAGTTTTTGCTTAATAGTGTCGCAAGCTATTTGACTGTCACCAGATAATAATAGCGTTTTATGCTGCTTATTGAGAGTCGATACCGCTTCAAAAGCGTCCTCACGAATCTTATCAATAAGATAAAAGGCTGCAATAATTTGTCCATTGGCCACTAAGATACAGCTGGCACCGCTTACATCAGAGTTAAATGACTGAGTCTGTGCATCACCGCAAGAGATGTTTTTTGCTAACCAAGCATATTTACCAATAGCATAATCGATATTGTTTACCGTGCCAGTGACTCCTTGGCCTGAATGCACTTTAACGTGATCAGCTGTCAAACTGTAGTTTCTATACTCACTAAAAGGTTTAGCGATAGGGTGCTCAGAGTGCGCTTCTAATGCTGCAGCAATGGCAAGTATTTGTGTTTGCTTATAGTCTGCATTGTTGTGAGCTAATTCAATCCTGTCAATGGTAAACTCGCCAGTGGTTAACGTACCCGTTTTGTCAAAAGCAAAGCAGTTTATTTTCGGCATAGTTTCCATCACATGACCGCCTTTGATCATTATGCCCGCTTTGTTTAAACGTGTGGTTGCACACGTTAAGGCGGTAGGGGTTGCTAATGAAAGTGCGCAAGGGCAGGTAGCGACTAAAACGGAAAGGGTTATCCAAAAAGCTTCCTCTGGCATATGTTGTTGCCAATAAATTGCAGTAGCAATCGAGGTCAATAGAATAAGGGCAACAAAGTATTGCGCTATTTTATCTGATAATTTGGCCATTTTGGGTTTGTGTGCTTGAGATTGTTCGCTTAAACGAATGAGCTGGCTCAAAAATGATTGGCTTGAGGCTTGTTTGACCAGTACGGTAATATTACCATCACCATTAATGGTACCGGCGAAAACCTTGTCGTTTACTGTTTTGCTAATGGGTAATTGCTCACCTGATAACATGGCTTCATTTAATTGACTATGTCCTGAAGTGATCACACCGTCTGCAGGTACAACCTCGCCGGGTTTAATAAGAACGATATCACCTTGAATGAGTAGTTTAGCAGCAACCAATACTTCTTGAGATTGTGACTTTTCGCTGATGGTATCGCTAGTGGCAATTATCTTAGTTGCTGTCATCGGCATTAACTTTAATAAGTTAGCGGAGACTTGAGCAGCACGTGAACGCGCTCTAAACTCTAAAAATTTACCAATGAGCAGTAAGAAGGTGAACATGGATACGGACTCAAAATAGACTTCACCTTGTTGAGTAACCGTTGCCCAAGCGCTAGCACTAAAGGCTAAAATAATGGCAATAGATACAGGGACATCCATCGATAAACGTTTAGCTTTTATCGCTTTTATCGCACCAATATAAAACGGCTGAGCACCATAAAAAATGATAGGAATTGCCAAAATAAAGCTAACCCAGCGAAGGTATACTTTATTGTGCTCAGCCATGTCAGAGAAGGCACCAAAATAAAGGCCAAAGGCAATCATCATTATTTGCATCATTAAAATGCCGCTGATACCAAGGCGTTTGATAAAGGCTTTGCTTTGTTTTTTATTGATTAACTCTGCTTCATTGGCTTTAAAAGGTAGGGCTTGATAACCAATATTTTCGATAGCGAGTAAAATATCGCTTAGCTTTATCTCACTATCTTGCCATTTAACTGTCGCTCTTTGGCTCGAGGCATTAACATTAATATTGTCTAAACCTTTAAGTTTAACTAGCTGCATTTCAATAAGCCAAGCACAAGCGGCACAGCTTATGCCATCGATAGTTAATATGGCTTCTTTATAACTCTTGCCTTGAGCATCATCCTGACTGTCACTTTGAAAAACAAACTCACTCTGCAAGACAGCTTCATCAAGTAATTTATTTTTTTGTAATTGCTCAGGTACTAACGATTGACCTTTGTTTGCAGGTTCAGTTCTTACCGAATAATATTGAGTTAGCCCATTATCAACAATAGTTTGAGCCACAGCTTGGCAGCCAATACAACACATAGCTTGCTGAATCTGACTAATTTCAACACAAAGGTTAATGCCAGTAGGAACAACTTCATTACAGTGAAAACATTTGGCGGTCATGGCTTATTTCTTATTAACTTTGGGGACACGATAGAGAATGTTAGGGTCTTCACTATCGTGATAAAACGGTTTAATACTATTTAACTTATTGCACTTTGGTTGGATCTGGAATGAGGTCAATAAAGTCACTTTGCGGTAAATTAACAGTGTCTTGTATTTTCCAGGTATTTTCAAAAGAACTTAAGGTTACCTTCCATTTCCCCGTGACCTCTTTATCAAATTTGTGCCTAAAATGGCCATTGCCGTCAGGAGTCATTGATAAGTAAAAATCTCGTTCTTCTATGGTTGGGTGGAAAAAATTAATATTAAGTAATGGGAATATTTTTTCAATACCCGTTGGCTTTATGATTAATTCATTACCTTTTAACTGAAGTGCGAAGCGCATGCCCAACTTTTGGGCCAGCTTTACTTTACCCACTTCAAAATTAATATATTTGCCTTTTTTATAATAATCGCCAACGACCATGCTATCGGCATTATTATTAGCAATATTGTAGTAGGTAATACCAACTACCATGGAGATGACAGGAAGAGAAAAAACAAACCAAGCCCAAGGCTCGCGGTACCATGAAGTTTTCATAAATTGCTTACGTTAACAGTAGAATATGGGGCAGGATTATACCTTTTTTATGAAGAGGCAGCTAGTTTTCTACCGGCTAAACAGACATAAAAAAACCCTTGGTTACAAAGTGTAACAAGGGCTTTTTGTAGGCGGGGTTTTAACCGCGCAGCACTATAAGTTAATCTTGAGAAAGACTGTAAACATAAGAACTAATTAGGTGAACTTTTTCTTCACCAAGAATATCTTTCCATGGCGGCATAACACCTGCACGACCATTGCGAATAGACTCTTCAATTGCACGTTTTGAACCGCCATATAACCAAATGTTATCAGTTAGGTTTGGCGCACCCATAGGTAGACCTAATGCTAAGCTACCTTGACCTTCAGAACCATGACAACCAGCACATAAAGCAAACTTACCTTTACCTGCTTTTGCTAAGTCAGGGTCAACTGAACGACCACTTAAGCTAATCACGTATGCAGCAACTTCTTTAACACCTTGGTCGCCGCCTAAAGCGCCTTCCCAAGCCATCATGCCAGAGGCAATACGACCATTCATAATAGTTGCTTTAATTGCTTCAGGACTGCCGCCATATAACCAGTCTTTATCAGCTAGGTTAGGGAAGCCAGTAGTACCGTGAGCATCAGAGCCGTGACACTGTGAACAGTTCTGAATAAACAGACGTTGGCCCACTTTTAATGCTTCCTCATCAGTCGCTAAATCTTCAATGCTACGCGCAGCGTATGCTTCAAAGATAGGACCAAATTTAGCATCAGCAGCAGCAACTTCACGGTCATATTGAACTAGCACACCAGAGTCTTTTTCTAAGTACTCTAAAGTTTTAGCTTTAGATTCCGCGAGATTGAGAATACCTTGGTTAGAACTTTTCCAGCCTAAAGCACCAGTCCAGCTACCTAAGCCATAAAGGGCTATATAACCAAATGCCCAAACGATAGTAACTAAGAAAAACGTACTCCACCATTTAGGTAAAGGATTGTTTAACTCTTCAATGCCATCAAAGGTATGACCCATTGATTCGCCTTCTTCAACGCCTGCAAAGTTCTTTAAGCACATACGTAGTAGTAAAAAACAACCTACTAGAGAGCCAAGGGTAAGAACCCAAACCCATATATTCCAGAAGTTAGACATTATTATTCGTCTCCTGTTTGATATCTTTATCAAGAGGTTGTTTTTTATCTGCAGTATCTTTTTTGTCTTCTTCAAAAATAGAGTTTGCGACATCATCAAATGAGTCTTTACGCTTTTTTGAATAAGACCATACAACAATGATAATAAACAACGCCAGTATAAGAAGGGCAAAAAACCCTCTCAGTGTTCCGTAATCCATGATTACTCCGGTTACTTCAACGCATGGCCAAGTGATTGCAAGTAAGCAATCAAGGCACTCATTTCAGTTTTACCTTTAACCGCATCTTTAGCGCCGTCAATTTCTGCTTGAGTATAAAGCGGAATTGCCTTGCCATTTTCGTCTTTATGACTACGGTTACGAGTTAAGAAGTTAAATGTTGCTAACTTCTTACCAGTGATTTCACCATCAAGGGTATTAGTGTTTAACCAGTTATAAGCTGGCATGTTTGACTCAGGTACCACTGAACGAGGATCAGTTAAATGGGCAATATGCCAATCATCACTGTAACGACCGCCAACACGTGCTAAATCAGGACCAGTACGTTTTGAACCCCATAAAAATGGATGTTCCCAAACGTGCTCACCAGCAACACTATAGTGACCGTAACGCTCTGTTTCAGCACGGAATGGACGGATCATTTGGCTATGACAGTTACTACAGCCTTCACGGATATAAATATCACGACCTTCCATTTGCAGTGCAGTATACGGTTTTAAGTTATCAACCGGCGTTGCTAATTCTTTTTGAAAGAACAACGGCGTGATCTCTACTAGACCACCGATACTGATAGCAAAAACAGTAAATAAGAAGAACAAACCAACGTTCTTTTCAACTTTTTCATGTGAATTTTTCATGTCTGTTCTCCTTATGCAGCTTCAATAGGCTTAAGACTTGCGTCTTTCGCATAAATTGTTTTAAACATGTTGTAGGCCATTAAGATGAAACCAGCAACGATTAATACACCACCAACGAAACGTATAAAGTAGAATGGGTAAGAGGCTGTTAAACTTTCAACAAAACTGTACGTTAAGGTACCGTCACTGTTTACCGCTCTCCACATTAACCCTTGCATTACACCAGAAATCCACATAGCAACAATATAAAGTACTACGCCTGAAGTGTGTAACCAAAAATGCACGTTAATAAGGCGGATGCTGAACATACGACCTTGATTGAATAAAACGGGGATCAAGTGGTACATAGCACCAATTGAAATCATAGCAACCCAACCTAGTGCGCCAGAATGTACGTGACCAACAGTCCAATCAGTGTAATGAGATAATGCATTTACTGATTTTATCGCCATCATTGGTCCTTCAAAGGTAGACATACCGTAGAAAGATAATGAAACGATTAAGAAACGTAAAATAGGGTCAGTACGAAGTTTATGCCAAGCACCAGATAAGGTCATAATACCGTTGATCATACCACCCCATGAAGGTAGGAATAATACGATAGACATTACCATACCAACAGACTGTGCCCAATCAGGCAATGCAGTGTAATGTAGGTGATGAGGACCAGCCCAAATATATAAAGAAACCAATGCCCAGAAGTGAACAATAGATAAACGGTATGAGTAAACAGGACGTTCCGCTTGTTTTGGTACGAAGTAATACATCATACCTAAGAAACCAGCAGTTAATAAGAAACCAACGGCGTTATGTCCATACCACCACTGCATCATGGCATCGATAGCACCAGAGTAGATAGAGTATGACTTCATTGCCGATACAGGGATTACCATTGAGTTACCAATGTGCAATACCGCAACCGTAATAATAAAACCACCAAAGAACCAGTTGGCAACGTAAATATGTGAAGTTTTACGTTTAATTAACGTACCAAAGAAAACAATGGCGTAGGAAATCCAAACCACGGCTATAAGAATATCAATTGGCCACTCTAGTTCAGCATATTCTTTTGATGAGGTATAACCTAAAGGTAAGGTAATTACCGCAGCAACAATGACTGCTTGCCAACCCCAAAAGGTGAAAGCTGCTAATTTACCGCCAAACAAACGTGTTTGACAAGTACGTTGCACAACGTAATAAGAAGTAGCAAATAAAGCACTTGTACCAAAAGCAAAAATTACAGCATTAGTATGAAGTGGACGAAGACGGGAGTAGGTTAACCAAGGTGTATCGAAGTTTAACGCAGGCCAAATTAATTGTGCCGCGATAAGTACACCTACTAGTGTACCAACGATTCCCCAGATTACAGTCATTACAGTAAATTGACGTACAACATCGAAGTTGTAGTCTACTGCTGACGTATTACTTGTGGTCATGTTAAGGATTCCGCAGTGTTATTATTAAACAGAAAGTATCTCTTGCTGTAATACCTAAACATGAAAAGCCTTAGATATAGGACACAATTTATACTAATTCTATGTGTTTGCTCATTGAGCTGTGAGATATGTCACATCCGTGTAAGTAAATGTGTCAAAATCCCAGCAATTTTACCCTTTGCAGAGGATATAAATCAACAACTATGCGCGTTTAAATTTGATGTAGATCAATAAAAGAGAATTAGCCCTAAATCAAATATGGATATTTACTTCCAAATGAAAAGGTAATAAAAACTCAATGAGTTAGCAGGAATTACTCCCCTGTTTATTTTTCATTCAAACTAAATATGACGCAAATTGCTATAGCCTTATTTATAGACCCTTTTCAGTAAATTAAAAGCGAATGGGAGATATAAACCTTGCTGGGCTAAAAGGAGTAGAGGATATTAATTATTAGCAAGCTGGCGTAAGGTATCTATGGCTAATAAAGACAGTTGTTTGCCACTGATTTTAATAAGTTGTTCTTGTTGGAGTTTTGATAATAAACGGCTTAAAGTCTCACGACGCATGCCTAAGAAGCACGCGATATCATGACGACTAATGGTCAGGCTTAATTTTGCACTATTTCCCGAGTGTTTTGCACTACGTTGGCAAATATTCAGTAAAAAAGCGGCCAACAAAGACTCGGCAGACTTTTTACCTACTAGAGCTTGGCTATTACATTGCTGTTGGTAGCTTTGCTTTGTTAGTAACCGGATCAAATTTAGTTGTAATTGTGGAGCTAATTTTGAGCAAGCAGAAAGTTTTTCGACAAAAACCTCACAAACTGAATTATCGCCTAGGGCAACGGCACTGTAGTTATAACTTTCTAGAAATAAGGCGTCTTCTGCGATAAGTTCACCAGGGAAGCGAAAACCTATCACCTTTTCAATACCTTCTTCATTTTTCTGAGTTAGTTTGAAGGTACCTGAACATACAGCAAATATTGCCGTTAGTGGTTTAGCCTGCTCAAACAGTTTTGCGCCAGCTGCTTGGTTAAGATGTTGTGACGCATTTTGCTCAGCACTTATCTCAATACGTTTGGTTAAGTAATTATTGCTTAAATCAATGGATTGATCTTCAGAGCCAATAGGCTGACAGATTGCTTGCATTGAGCAATTTTTGCAGTCTATGAAGCGTGAGGGGGCTTTATTTTTTGATTTACTAGGCAGGGTCATTTACTTACCACGAGTAATTTAGATAGCTAGTACTTAGACTAGTTAATACTTAGACTAGCTAGTTTACGGGCGTTAGTTGATAATAACAATGTTACAGTACAAGGTCGTTAATTCAGAGTGTAAATATATAGGATTTAATAACGTGTTAAGAAAAATTATATTTGTTGGGGTTATATTGGTCGGTCTTATATTGTTCGTCAGTGGCTGTAAACCTGTGGCTGAAAGTAGTGCTGTAAATATTAATAATCCATCAAGATTACAATGTATTAAGAGTCAGAGTCAATGTGAAGTGACTACCGACTTAGGTAGTTTCAATCTAAAATTTTCTCAACAACAGCTATCAGAGAATGTTAAAACTGAATTACCGTTTTTTATTGAATTGTCTCACCTTCAACAGAATTCAGAGCACAATACTAAACAGAGTAATGAGCAAAGTACGGTACACAGTATTCAGAAAAGCATAACTAAAGTATCAGCTTATCTTGAAGGTAAGGAGATGTTTATGGGCAAGGTACCTGTTTTCTTCGAGCAAGGGGCTAATGAAGGTATTTATCTTGCGCAAAGTCTATTGGCAAGTTGTAGTGAAGAACAGATGGTTTGGCGTTTATGGGTAACGGTAGAGGTTGAAAATAAAACACAAACATTCTTTATCGACTTTACTAGTCAGCGTTTATAGTTTGCTAGGCTAATTTAAATTAATAATAAAAGAAAAAACGAGCAATACTGCTCGTTTTTTTTGGTACTTTTGATAACTAGCGGTTAAATATTATTAGTTACATCAACAGCAAGTTTTAATCGTTGACCGGGTTGTAAGTATTTTTTCCGATCAAGATTGTTCCAACGTTCTATATCACTAATGCGCACATTGAACTTATCCGCTATGCGAGCAAAAGAATCCCCGCGGCGAACTTTATAAGTAATGTTACGCATAATGGCATTCTCTACCTTGTTACCCGTTCTATTGTTGGCATAGCTTGATTTGCTAGTCTCTTTTTGCCAAATAACCAATGTTTGACCCAGCTTTAAGGTATCCCTTGGCGCAAAGCCATTCCATTTTGCAATACTCTTGCTATTTACTTTATATTTACGGCCTATGTCCCATAAATTATCACCAGATTTAACTGTATGAACCACTTTTCGACCTTTCTGTGGTCTACTTTGTTTTTTAGCAATGCGTTGTTCTTGTGAGAAAACATAACTGTCGAGTGATTTTGCTGCAACTGGGATAAGTAAGTGTTTACCTGCACGAATTTGGTTACCATCGATGTTATTCACTTGTTGTATTAAATCAACACGGGTATTAAATTTATTGGCAATAAGCCCTAAGTTATCACCGTTTTTAATTTTATAACGTTGCCACGCAAGTCTGTCTTTTTTACTCAGTTTATTCAGACCAAGCTCAAATTTTTCGACACTGTGAGAGGGTAATAATAAGCGGTGAGGACCATCTGGATCTGTCGCCCAGCGGTTGAAGCCAGGATTTAAACGCTGTAATTCAGCTAGAGACAAGCCAGCTAGGGTTGCCGCTTTTGCTAAATCGAGTTGTGATTTAATATCAACCTGAGTTAAAACACTTTTATTATCAATTGAATAAAGTGATAAATTAAAGTCTTCAGGACGTTTGATAATATCAGCCAATGCTAATAACTTTGGAACGTAAGCACGAGTTTCTCTTGGTAAGTCAAGTGACCAAAAATCAGTTGGCTTTCCTAGTTTTTTATTCTTTTTTACAGCCCTGCTAACACGACCTTCTCCTGAATTATAAGCGGCTAATGCAAGCATCCAGTCACCATCAAAATACTTATTTAAATACTTGAGGTATTTAATCGCGCCTTCGGTTGAAGCTACGACATCACGTCTGCCGTCATACCACCAGTTTTGCTTCATACCAAAGCGTTCACCGGTACCGGGTACAAATTGCCACATGCCTGAAGCGCGACCATGTGAATAAGCAAAGGGATCAAAAGCACTTTCTACAATAGGTAAAAGAGCCAACTCAATTGGCATATCATTTTTTTCTAATTCTTCAACAATGTAGTGAAGAAATGGCTCTGCGCGCTTAGCGACACGTTTAAGGTAACTAGGATGTTTGACGTACCAGTTTCGCTGGGAGACAAGACGTTTGTGTTCTGGAATATCAAAGGTTATTTGGCTACGAATACGTGGCCAAATATTATTCTCATCAATGGCTTTTTGATCTTTTAAGGTGTTATTTAAAGAAAAATCAATATCAGCAATAGGATGGATAACATCAATGCTCTCATCAGCTAATAGCGCTTGATTTATTTCAACTGAGTTTGCGGTTTGAATGTGAGTATCAGCGACGGAATTATCATCACTTTGGGGTAGGCTTTGACAGCCTGATAGGAGAACTACAACGGGTAATAATAAATACTTCATGAATAACCAGTAAATAAGCGGGAATTAAAAAATGATTAAGCAGATTAGCATAATTAATCAATAGTTAAAAATAGTTCCCGCTATAAAGGGATTAAACCCCGGTTACTAAAAGTTGTCTTTCCATGCTCGGATAACCGAAAATACGTCACTTTCACAGACTTGCTCTTGTTTACTATAAGATTGTGCCGCTTGCTTAATTGACTGTTCATGACACCGTAGAAAAGGGTTTATCTGCAGTTCTTGCGCTATATTACTGGGGATAGTCGCTTGGTTTTGTTGACGCTTTTTATTTACTTGCGCTACATAGTTATGCAGATCACTATTGTTGGGTTCAACAGCTAAGGCAAAAGCCAAGTTCGCTTGAGTATATTCATGAGCGCAATAGATTAAGGTATCAGCGGGTAAGTTCGACAACTTAGCAAGAGAGTGGTGCATTTGTTTAGCTGTACCCTCAAATAATCGACCACAGCCCCCTGAAAATAAAGTATCACCACAAAAAATCACCTTATCGTTATGATAAGCAATGTGGCCTTTTGTATGGCCTGGTAGGTCGAGTACAGTAAACTGACAATTAAGCTCAGCTAAGTTGACGGTATCATTTTCTTTAAGCGTTACCTCAAGCAGTTTAATGTTTTCACTCGCTGGGCCGTAAACCGTTACCGGCCAGCCTTTACTTTCGGCATACTCAAGTAACTCTTTAATACCCCCCACATGATCTTTATGGTGATGGGTAATCAATATATCAGATAGGATTGCGTTATTTTTTTGAATATACGCGATACATACTAAAGCATCACCGGGATCGACAAGTGCTATTTTATTGTTTATTTTACTGGAAATAGCCCAAATGTAATTATCATTAAAAGCGTTAATTGCCGTAACTACTGGTTGAGAATTAGCCATATGAGATTTTACCTTTAGTTCGTTATATACTGAGATAAGAAGATACTTAATCAACTTGGTATTAATTCCATTATACGCCTAGAGAAGACTCTATGAAACCTGCGTTAGCTTTTCGACAACCGCATTATCCTCACTCATGGCAAGACCTGCCAAATGGGGAAGTAATTAAAAAGGCGATAGAGCAAGAGCTTGCTCCATGGTGGTCAAAATTCTTTGGTTATCATTTAATTAAGCTTGGTGCTTTAAGTAGTGAAATTGAAATCCCCGACTGCACTATAAATCATCAAGTAAATATTAGTATTAAAAATAATCTGACTGATGTGGTAGGAGATATTGATGATTTACCCCTGCAAGAACACAGCGTTGATGTGTGTTTGTTGAGTCATGCCTTAGAATTTTCTCTTGATCCTCATCATGTGGTCCGCGAAGCAAACAGAGTGCTGATCCCTAATGGGTATTTAGTGTTAACTGGTTTTAATCCGTTAAGTCTTGTTGGTTTAAATCGCTTATTACCGTATAGACGAAACAAAACACCATGGAATGAACATTTTTTTTCACCGATGCGAGTCAAAGATTGGTTACATTTGATGGGGTTTGAAATTTTAGCTGATCAACGTTGTTTACATAGCAACTTAACAGGCAAAGTGGGTAGTGAAAGTTTACAACAAAAGTGGCATACCTTTGCCAAAAACTACCTACCAGCCTTAGGGTCTGTTTATGTTATCGTTGCAAAAAAACGTGTACTACCGTTAACACCGATTAAACCAAAATGGCAGATCAGACCGGGTTTTCAACCGGTAAAAGCAACCACTTTACGCACACATAAATCTAACGCGGATAAATAACCTCATAAATAGTGCATAAAAAAGGCAAAATCATGATAAATGATTTTGCCTTTTATTAACTATTTTCTTTAGCTTTATTCTTAAGAACTAGAACTAGAACTAGAACTAGAACTAGAACTAGAACTAGAACTAGAACTAGAACTTATAACTTGCTTGTGCGTAAGCAAATCGACCTTGACCACTATGCACATTTACTGCAAAGCCCATAAAATCATGGTAAGCAAAAGGAGGCTCTTCGTTTGTTAAGTTTGTTGCACCAACCGTTAATACCAAGTCTTCAAAACCAAAGTAATTAATAGATGCATCAAGCGTAACCATAGCATCAACATTTTGACTCAAGTTCAGTGAGGCTTCTTGCTCAAACGAATCAACATAGTTTATAGCAGCTCGGGCGCTAACATTATCTAATACCCAATCAATAGAAGTTGTCCAGCGCATTTGAGGCTGTTCAAAACCACCTTCTTTGGTGTTTTTATGATCTTCAAAACTAAGCACATAATTCATTACGTAACCAAATTTAAAGGTACCAGCACCCGTTTCTAGATTGTATCTAAGGTCTAAATCAATGCCTGAAGTTTGTAAATCACCGATATTTTGGAAGCTATCATTTACTTGGATGACTTCACCTGGATCATTAGCAATTGACGTTGGGCGACGTTCTACAATCGTGCCATCTAGACCATAAGTATCCATGACAAATTGAGTATCAGAGTCAATAATATCGGTAATGTCATAATTATAATAATCGAGAGTAAAGTTTAAATCGTCGGTAATATTATAAATTACACCTAGGTTATAACTTTCAGACGTTTCAGGACCTAAATCAGGGTTACCTTCAAATACAGCGGTATATTCTTGTGGATCACAGGCTCTGTCTTGATTGCCAATTGCATCACAACGCATAGTATCAACAAGATTAGGCGACTCATCTGTTCGGCCTAAACCTAGTTGGTGAAGTGAAGGTGCTCTAAAAGCAGTACCGTAAGAGCCTCGAAGACTTAAGTCTTCCATTGGTGACCATAAAAAGGCTATTTTCGGATCTGTGGTAGTGCCAAAGTCACTATAATCTTCATAACGAACAGCAATTTGAACTTCTAATGTATCTAGTACTGGAATTGCTACTTCAGCGAATAAAGATAAATTATCGCGAGAGCCATTGGCTTGTGTCGCTTCAGTACCAAAGACTTCACCACGTAAAAATTGATCATCTGGGTTATCGCTGATTGACTCTTCACGGTATTCAGTACCAAGTGCTATCATCAATTCACCACTAGGCATCTCCAACACAGGTCCTGAGATTTTAAAGTCGATAGACTCCATAGTCGACTTACCGACACGGGTCGTCGTGGTTTCAATATAATCTAAAGCTTCTTGAGAGTTACTTGAAGGTTCAAACGGGTTCCATAAACCACTATCTATCGCTTCTTGAGTACGGCGTTTATTTGGAAAGCCATTAACGCCACGTTCAACTTGGCTACTTTTAATATAGCTATAAGCGCCTTCCCAGTTCCAGTCGTTAATTTCACCTTGTAAACCAAGTATCACACGGTAATAGTCTGAATCAACGCGTTTTTCACGGTTACCAATATCAACCGTTCTGCGACGCATGGTTAAATCTTGCTGATAAAACTCATGGCTTGGCATATCGGCGAATGGGTGGTTAAGGTTATCGCCATCCATAAATAATTCATTAAAACTTGGGCTACCGGCACCACGTACCGTTGATTTAGAGTTTTGGCCATTTAATTCGGTGAAAGCTCTGGTATTGTCATTGATTTCATATTTACCCATGTAATTCCAGCTGAAACGTTCTGAAGCTGGAATCATACTCATTGGCGGTGCGTAATCATAACGACACAAATTATTTGCTAAATCAATATCTTCCGCGGCACATTTGTCATTACCATAAAGGTCTATTAGTCTATTTGTGGGATCATCTTTTAACGCGATAGTGCCTGGAATACCTGCAGAGCTTCTAAAGTCTGTAGCATCAGGATCGCCAGTACGGGCTAACTGGTTGGAAGTCGCTGAATAAGCTCTGTCAGCATAAAGGACTTCATCACGATTAAAATACTCTAAAATAAAAGTATGACTGCTGTTGTCGGAACTATTACCAAAAACTAAACTAATACTTTGCTCTTCACCACCACCGTCAGCGGTTGCACCCATCTTAGCGGTTAATTCAGGGCCTTCAACATCGTCTCGTAAGATAATATTAATAACGCCGGCAATGGCGTCAGAGCCGTAGGTGGCAGAAGCGCCATCTTTTAAAATATCTACACGTTTTATAGCAGCAAGTGGAATGTTATTAATGTCAACAAAAGCGGTATCTATGCCCTTAGCAAAAGGAGATACTGAGACACGACGGCCGTTAATTAATATGAGAGTTGAGTCTGCACCTAAGCCACGTAAAGAAACGGAGGAGCCGCCATTTGCAGTATCATCACTACTATTCGCTTGCGTTGAAAAGGTGCCTTGGCCAGCAATGGGTAATTTAGTAAAAAGGCTAATAAGGTCGGTAACCCCAGAATTTTTAATATCTTCTTGTGAGAGGCTGGTAACAGGAGATGGACCTTCCATGCTGGTACGTTTGATATGTGAGCCAGTTATCTCTATTCGTTCAACTTCTTCAGTTTCAGCTGCTAAAGTACTAAAACTTTGACCAGCTAGAAGTGCCGTTGAAATACTTAGCGCAAGTAAATGCTTCTTCCTCAGTGTAGATCTCATTATATATTCCTTTGATTTATTTATAATTATTTTTAAGTATCTGTACTTACCAATAATAACGATTTGTTAACAAACCTATAACAAACTGTTATTAAAGGTAAACTACGATATGAAAGTTATATCAAAAACTTTCATGAGATGAAACAAAAACATTTTGACACATAATCAATGTGTTATAGTGTATATTGTATGCAATAATTCTATTCGGTAGAGTAAACTATTGCAGGTGAATACAGCAAATCAGTGTTTATATTCAATGGGTTCACGCGCTTAGAGTGTCAAAAAAGTGATTGATGTCGTATGATATTGAAAACTAACTTGAGAGCATAAATACTGATGCGTGCAATTGAACTAGAACGCTACTTAACAGAGCTGTTAAAACCACAGCAAATAAAAGACTTCACACCTAATGGACTACAAGTTCAAGGGAGTGAAACCATCAATAAAATAGTCACAGGTGTTACTGCCTCTAAAGCGCTTATCGAACGAGCTATCAGTGAAAAAGCGAATGCTATATTGGTGCATCACGGCTATTTTTGGAAAAACGAATCATATGTAATTCGTGGTATGAAACATGATCGTATCAAGGCACTTTTGGTCAATGATATTAACTTGTTTGCTTATCATTTACCGTTAGACATTCATCCAACCTTAGGTAACAACGCACAACTAGCTAAGTTATTTAACATTGATGATGTTGCCCCATTAGAGCTTGGTAACCCGTTAAGTGTCGCAATGCAGGGAAATTTCAAGCATGAATGTAGCAGCGACGATTTAGCTAAGTTAATTAATCGCACCCTAGAGCGAGAATGTCTGCATATCCCTGCAAAAAGTAATAAACCAATAAAAACTATTGCTTGGTGCTCTGGTGGTGGTCAAGGCTATATCGAACTGGCTGCTGAGCAGGGCATAGATGCTTTTTTAACAGGAGAAGTATCAGAGCAGACAACTCACATTGCACATGAAATGGATATTCATTTTTTTGCTGCCGGCCATCACGCCACTGAACGTTATGGCGTAAAGGCTTTAGGTGAACATTTAGCGAAAGAGCACGGAGTTGAAGTACTCTTTGTTGATATTGATAACCCAGTTTAAATTTTTATCAGGTCACTTAGCTAATACAGTGTTTTAAACCATTGTACGACTAAGCCCAAACTTTCATACCAGGCAACGGTACTCTGGTTTAATGTTCTACTACTGGGCATATAATAACCCCAGCTTTTATCGCCATCTGGATTTTTTACCCAGTAACCGGTAGGTGCGGCAATTGGAAATATTCCTTCTGTTTGAAAGTAATTCATAGATCTAGGCATATGTTCTGCATTGGTCACAAGTATCACTTGGGTACCTTGTACACGCGGCGCAATAAGTTGTGCTTCTTCTTCAGTATCTTTGGGGAAGTTCTCAGTAATAATTTTTTGTGCTGGAACGCCCAAAAGTACTAATGATTGCTTAACGGTTTCTGCATTCGATATCTGATTATGCCCGCTAGAGCCGGAAGTGATTATTCTCGCTTCGGGATGTAATTGATATATACGTAAAGCTTCAACCATGCGTTGCAAAGAGCAATTGGCTAACTGTGACGTTACCGGTAAATTAGCATTGGTACTATGGCCGCAACCTAGCACAATAATATAATCGATGGCTAAATTCGTTTTAACATAAGGCGGGTAATCATTTTCAATGGCAGTCATAACCGTACTTGAAAAAGGGGGGAAAGCGCTGAGAAATAAAATCACAATAGCTGTTGATAGGCACTTAATACTTTTTTTAGGGCTTTTTCGATGAACAACTAAGGCAAAAATAAGTAATAAAAGCACTATATTGATGGGCATGACCAATACGGTGATGATCTTTTTAAGAAGAAATAAATCCATGTGATTCAGCTAAGTGACCTAAAATATTAAGATTTATTAACTATATCAAGTATTGCGTGATGCTGCCCAGTTAAATCTTTGGTAAAACCAAGCAGATCAATTTAGATGCCTATGTAGTCTATTCAGGAACTCACAAGCCGTAATGAGTTTCACGTCATACTGATACTGATCCTGATCCTGATCCTGATCCTGATCCTGATCCTGATCCTGAAATAAATTCAGGATGACGAATTCAGGATGACGAATTCAGGATGACGAATTCAGGATGACTGTCTTGATGAGATTTTTCATGAGCTATATGCCTAACAATGAGAGAAATCAGCGAATAACAATCAATCCAGACTGGAAAATAATTTATATATACGGGCTAAAATCCTGTTGCAATATTGTGAAAAATCGGGTTTAATGATTTCGCATTGTGGTTTAGGGTCAATACTCTAAAATGCGATGCACCAGAAGAGGTGCGAAGCTTAGGTAGAAAACGACAGGAACCACATTCCAATAACCGTTTTTGAGGGAAGTTATCGCCGAGAATAGTTAAGTGGTGGACTTAACTATTCGGTCACTAAGGTTGAATCCTTATGATTGTCACCTGACGTATTTGTTAAATAATACCTGTATATATATAAGGTATCATTATGCATTAATTAATAGGTGGAGAGCTTCTGGCTGAAAATGTTTCGTTTATTTGCGGTTTATCTATTCCTACTAAACTTGCAAAATTTTCATTCGTTAACTAATCAGTCATGCTCTTCCAATAGTTATTTACTCGGTATAATCTCGATAAAGAGTCCAGTAAATGGCTAGTATTTTTATGGGAGAAATTTGTGAATTCAGTACAAAACTCAGTACAATCAACACCATCATTAACCGTAGCTAAGTTTGGCGGCACCAGCGTAGCCGATTTTCAAGCAATGTTACGATGCGCTCATATTATTAAAAACGATACCAGTAACCGCTTAATTGTTGTTTCAGCCAGTGCTGGCGTTACTAATTATTTAGTACGTTTAAGCCAAAAGAATATTTCGTTGGATGAGCAGAAAGATATCGTTGAAAGCATTCGAGCAATTCAGCTCAACATTACTCAGCACTTATCGAGTAAAGTAGAAGCAGAGCTTAATCAAGAAATAGACAGCTTACTTGATGAATTAACGCAACATGCTTTGACGCAATCATTACAATTCACCACTAAAACTACGGATGCGATCCTTGCCTTTGGCGAGCAATTAAGTTCACGTGTATTTGCCCAAGTTTTACAGTCTATTGATATTGCTGGTGAATACTTCAATGTACAACAAGTAATGAAAACTAATAGCTTGCATGGCAAAGCCGTAGTAGATATTAATCAGTTAAGTGAGCAAAGCAAACAGCTTTTACTGCCAAAACTTGTTAATAAAGTGATTGTTACTCAAGGTTTTATTGGTCAAGACAGTCAAGGCCATACGACAACGTTAGGGCGAGGCGGCTCTGATTATTCAGCAGCGTTACTTGCCGAGGCGGTAAACGGTAATAACTTATCAATTTGGACTGACGTAGTTGGCATTTTCACTACTGATCCACGTATTACTGATCAAGCACGCGCGATCAAAGAAATTAGTTTTGGCGAAGCTGCGGAGATGGCTACCTTTGGCGCTAAAATATTACACCCAGCAACGCTTATTCCTGCTATGCGACGTAATATCCCCGTTTTTGTTGGTTCAAGTAAAGAGCCAGAAAAGGGTGGGACCCAAATTAAGAAAAAAGTTGAATCGAACCCAACATATCGTTCTATTGCCTTAAGACGTGAACAAACCCTTGTTACGGTTAAAAGCCCGGCTATGTTACATGCCAGTGGTTTTTTAGCGAAAGTATTTGGCATATTAGCTAAACATGAATTGAGTATTGATTTAATCACCACCAGTGAAATTAGTGTTGCGTTAACCTTCGATAATCCAAGTGGTTCAACGCAATCAGTAATTACTAATACGGTTGTTGCAGAGTTAGAGCAACTTTGTGAAGTAAGCGTTGAGCATGGATTATCACTTGTCGCCGTGATCGGCAATGGTTTAACGAGCGCTAAAGGTATTGGCCAAACTATTTTTGATACCATAAACGATATTAATATTCGTTTAATTTGCCATGGTGCAAGTGCCAACAACTTATGCTTTTTAGTTGATGAAAGTGATGCTAACTCTGTTGTTGAAAAATTACATAACACGCTATTTTCATAAGATTACTGATAGCTAGCGGCTTTATTGTCATTCCCGAGTTGTCCGATCGGTCGTAGCATGGATGCTACTTATTAGAGAATCAGCCGCTGCGCCCCAACCATCTACCAGTAACTACCAGTAACATTTTTATCCTGTTCGTCATCTTCGAAGTCTCTGATCGAAGATCCAGTTTCTAAAATACAATGGATCTTCGATCAGAGACTTCGAAGATGACGGTATTTATATTTTTGTTATCTAATTACAAATCAACATCTTAATTTTATGTTACTTAGAAGAGAATGCAGACGGTACAGGACGTACCTTATTAGAGAATGCAGGATGCACATTCTCCTGAATCCTTACTCACTTTCCACCTTAATGACGCAGCACTTTAATAAGCCTAAATTGGTTTAATCACTAAGATGAGCAATAAGCTGATCTAGCTCCAGAGTTAAACCCTGTAATTTCTCAGGTGTTAATCCCGATACGGAAAACATTTTTTTAGGAATATGCTCTGCGGCTTGTCGTAAACTCACTCCTTTTTGAGTGAGTTTAATCATAACCACACGTTCATCCTGAGACTGGCGAACTCTCGAAACTAAGCCCTGAGTTTCCAACCGTTTTAATAATGGCGATAGCGTGCCTGAATCCAAATCAAGTTGATGACCTAGCTCTTTAACCGAAATCCCCTTTTTGTGCTGCCACAATACCAACATAGCTAAATATTGAGGGTAGGTTAGGGCTAACTCTTTCAAAATTGGCGCATAGAGGCGGCACATTAATTTATTTAAACTATAAATTCGAAAACACAGCTGCTTCTCTAATAGTAAATTATCGTTCATTAGGTATTACAGTAACTTTTCAATATCAGCGGTTATTGCTTCTGGTTTTGTTGTTGGCGCATAACGTTTAACCACTTCACCTTGGCGATTTACTAAAAATTTAGTGAAATTCCATTTAATGGATTTAGAGCCAAGAATACCGGGTGCCTCTTGTTTTAAAAAACTAAACAGTGGCTCAGCATTATCGCCATTAACGTCAATCTTGTTAAATAATGGAAATTTTATATTGAAACGTAAATCACAAAATTGCTGAATTTCTTCATTAGTACCCGATTCTTGTTGTTTAAATTGATTACAAGGAAAAGCCAACACTTCAAAACCTTTTGCTTGAAATGAATCATATAGCGATTGTAACCCTTGATATTGTGGGGTAAAACCGCAGTCACTAGCCGTATTAACAATCAACATAACTTTATCGGTAAACTGTGTTAATTCAATGGTTTCTTCTTTATTGTTCAGTACTGAAAATTGATAAATATTACTCATTTAGGTATTCCTTAGGTTAAATACAAAGCCATTTTCAATGGCTAGGTCATTTGATTTTCACATCATGCTGGTCCTGAAATAAATTCAGGATGACGGTTTCAGCACCTCAACCGGCAAGTGCCAAACTGAACTAGATCCTGAAATAAATTCAGGATGACGAATTTTCACGTCATGCTGATCCTGAAATAAATTCAGGATGACGGTTTCAGCACCTCAACCAGCAAGTGCCACACTGAACTAGATCCTGAAATCGTCATGCTGAACTTGTTTCAGTACCTCAACCAGCAAGTGCCACACTGAACTAGATCCTGGTCCTGAAATAAATTCAGGATGAGCAATTATTGATGACGAATTTTCACGTCATGCTGATCCTGAAATAAATTCAGGATGACGGTTTCAGCACCTCAACCAACAAGTGTCACACCTAATGAGATCTAGATCCTGAAATAAATTCAGGATGACGAACTCAGGATGACGACTTAATGTTATTATTTATTGCTCGTAGCTTGATTGCTTGCAATTAAGTTGTGCGCAACCAACCTGTGTATTGTAAATGAATCCTGATGAATTGCAAAGTTGCTAGAGCAAAATAAAAAACTGAAGTAAACTGACTTGATTGAATGAATTAACAAATTAATGAATCAAAGGTAACTATATGAAAGTAGCATTTATTGGTCTTGGCGTTATGGGTTATCCAATGGCTGGGCATTTGATCAAAGCAGGTCATCAAGTTTGTGTATATAACCGTAATAACGATAAAGCCTTAGCTTGGCAAAAAGAATTTGAAGGGAGTATTGCTGCTACACCCGCGCAGGCTGCAAAAGATTGTGACATCGTTTTTTGTTGTGTAGGTAATGATGACGATGTTCGCCAAGTATCTCTCGGGCAAGAGGGCATTTTCGCAGGTCTTCCAAAAGGCAGTATCTTTGTCGATCATACAACAGCATCAGCAGAGCTTGCCATTGAACTAGCTGGTATTGCAGATGAAAATGGCCAATACTTTTTAGATGCACCCGTTTCTGGTGGCCAAGCGGGCGCTGAAAATGGCGTGCTGACGGTAATGGTGGGTGGTGAGGATAGCGTATTCTCTAAAGTTGAACCCGTTATGGCGGCATTCGCTCGTTTTAGCCAACTAATGGGTCCTGTCGGCTCTGGGCAACTGGCAAAAATGGTTAACCAAATCTGTTTTGTCAATACAGTACAAGGTCTGGCAGAAGGTTTAAACTTTGCTAAAAAAGCAGGATTAGATACTGATAAGTTACTTGATACCATTGGTAAAGGTGCAGCAGGCTCTTGGCAAATGGATAATCGTGGAAAAACCATGTGTGCGGGAGAATTTGATTTTGGTTTTGCTGTTGATTGGGTAAGAAAAGATTTAGCTATTGCCTTTGAAGCAGCGGAAAAACTTGGCGCTGATTTAACAGTAACTAAACAACTTGATGGTTATTACCAAGAAATCCAAGAGAATGGCGGGAGTCGTTGGGATACATCAAGCTTGATTTCACGGTTTAAGAAATAAGTTTTTTAGCGTTATTTAGCCATGTCAGCTCAGTCAAAAGAACTTGGCAACTTAGCTTCAAAGTAAGGTGCTCTCTTGAGCACCTGAACTCACCTTTATCTTTTACTAAATTGCTCTAACTGTTTACTAATCGCTGCGACGCTATGATTAATCTTCTCAGCCATATCAAGCAGCTCTTGGCTGCTTTCACTTGCCGTAGCAGAAACGTCTCTTATAGTATCAATATTTTGGTTGATCTCATTGCTTACCGCTGCCTGTTGTTCTGCTGCTGTCGCTAGTTGTAAATTTTGTGCTTGAATATTATTAATAATTTCGCTCATTTCGTTAATAATATCATTGGTCTCTTTTGCTTTGCTATTGCTTTCATCAATACTACCATCGCCTTTTTTAATCGTCTCAACAGCTGATTTGGCGCCAGTTTGCAGTTGCATTATCATGGTATTAATTTCTTCTGTCGACTGTTGGGTTCTACTGGCAAGTGTACGCACTTCATCAGCAACAACCGCGAATCCTCTTCCTTGTTCACCTGCACGTGCAGCCTCAATGGCGGCATTGAGCGCTAAGAGATTTGTTTGATCGGCAATGCCACGTATAACATCCAATACACCACCAATATCTTGGCTGTCTGACTCAAGTTCGCCAACCACCTCTGAAGCTTGCTGCATCATAGTTGATAACTCTTCAACAGAGTGCAGACTTTGTTGAATAATAGCTTTGCTTTGCTCTGACTGATGTTGCGCTTGCTGTGAATTTTCGGCAGTGCCCGATGCTATTTCAGCCATTTCTTCGGTCGATGCTTTCATATCATTCATCGCACTGGCAACTTGATCGGCAAGGGTTTGTTGGTTTAATGCCCCTTGCTGGGTTTTATTAGTAATGTTTTGCATTGCTTGGGTGCTTTCACTTAGCTGATGAATTTGATTATTAATGCCTGAGATGATTTGCTCGAGCTTTTTGATAAAGCGGTTAAATGCCGAGGCAATAAGCCCTATTTCATCTATAGGTGTTTCTTCTAAGCGCTGACTTAAATCACCATCCCCTGTGGCAATATCATCAAGTGCGCTATAAACATTACGTAAGCGGTTAGAAATCAGCTGCCTAAACATGAAAAACAGCAAAGCGACGGTGGCAATTAATGCCACACAAAAAATGCCGGCGATAGTAAAATTAAGCTGATTTGCATTGGCAAGATCTTTTTCTATCGGCACTTGAACTTCCAGTACGCCACGAACATCATTAAGTTGCCAATCATTTTTAGGCGTGTCTGGGTGAGTATTATGGCAATTTACACAACCTTGTTGGCTCATAGTATCAGCTAAAGCAACACGAACGACTTGGATATTGTTTATCGTTTCGGTGACCGAGAAGCTTTTATCAGGGCTGGTATTCAAGGCTTGCCAGGCTTTGCTTGCAAAATCATCGAGTTGACGTGATTGTCGATTGGGGAAAGGGTAAGGGCTGTACAGCTTTAACGTCATTATGCCTTTTTTTGAAAACTCTTCACTTAGATCATGAATAAAGGTAGCAGGTAACGGAATAACACCCGCACTACCTTTATGTTCGTAGTGGGGTTTAATATTTTCAATGGGAAGTATTTTTTTGATGATATTCTTGGTGTAATAACCACGAATAGTTTTATACTGTTTTACCGTGGCTTCAGCTGAGTCTATGGCTGATATAATGGCATTATTTTTGGTGATGTTTGGCACGTAAAAAGCGAGCAGGGCAAAGATAATTATGAAAATTATCACCAGAGGAGTAAATAAACGCGTGCTAAGTTTGTCCTTATACGCAATAGCCATGACCCACCTCAAAATGTAGTAAGACTAATTTCAAGTATAGATCTTGTAGGCTATTACTTCCTGCTTTTAGACACTGTTTTCGGATTATTACTATTAACCCTGTACATACTCATATAAAGCTTTTAACACTGACATTTTAGCTTTGTTTTCTTCATTTTCATGGGCAAGGTTTTCAATAGTCATCATAAACTCATCTATTGATAATATGCCTTTACCACCGTATTGCAGTTTGTTCTGACAATACTGTTGCCATTTTTCTTGCTCAGCTGTTGATAATGTATGTGGATAGTTTCTCGCTCGGTAGCGAAATAGCAACACGTCCAAACGTTCATCTTGAAATTGAAACGGGTGATTAGCCAATTGCTCAGGTGTTAAGCCCCGTAAAATATCCATTTGCGCTTTATCGCTATGACTAAAAAAGCTGCCACCGTATAAAGCTTGCTCGGCATCCGTGTTCGCATTATCAAAGTCAGACGTAGCAAAAACATCGCTTAACTTATCTCTAAGTTCAGCATGCTTTTTCAATAACGCTAAGTTTTCTAAACAAAAATCACGGGGTATTGCCAAGCGCTCGGCATTTTCAGGTAATAAGGTTTTGGCCGGCGCAATTACCGGACATTTATTAACATGAATAAGCTTAACCGGAATAGGTTTTTCATCTGGTGCTAAATCATCATAACGGGTATATAGGCGTGCTTTAATATCTTCACTGCTTAAATCAAGCAAAGGTGAAATATCTTGTGCTAAATCGACGCAGATCACCGCGTTTTTATTAACTGGATGGTAACTGATTGGTGCAAACCAACTAGTACAACCATGCGCTGATGATATTTTGCTAGAGGTATGAACAACAGGCGTCATTTCTGCAGTATTTATCAAATCTTTAACTTGGTTTTTGCTTTTTAAGTTGAAAATAAACTCATACAGTTTAGGTTGTTTTTCTTTGATTAACTTTGCCATGGCAATGGTGGCATAAACATCACTCATCGCATCATGGGCAGCTTCATGAGCAATACCATTAGCCTTGGTTAACAACTCTAAACGAAAACTAACAACCTGTTCGCCATCACGCTCTACCGTAGGCCAATTTATTCCTTCAGGGCGCAGCGCATAGGTGGCACGAACCATATCAATGATGTCCCAACGGCTATTACCATTTTGCCACTCACGGCCATAAGGGTCGTAAAAGTTACGATAAAGAAGGTATCGAGTCACTTCATCATCAAAACGAATATTATTATAGCCAGCTACGCAGGTATTGGGAGTAGAGAATAGGGTATGAATACGCGCAGCAAACTCCGCTTCTGACAAACCTTCACGTTGTGCTTTTTGTGGGGTAATACCGGTAACTAAGCAAGCTTCAGGATGTGGTAAATAATCAATAGGCGGCGAGCAATAAAACATTTCAGGCTCACCAATAATATTGAGGTCGAGATCAGTGCGAATACCGGCAAATTGTGACGGTTTATCAAACGCAGGTGAAATCCCCCATGTCTCGTAATCGTGCCACAAGATGGTTTCCTGTATTCCTATATTGCTGTGCTCTATCATGTTGTTTCTAATTCTTACTATAGTTGAGCTAAGGTAGCTCTGAAAAGAGCTGTAGCATTATTGCTTCTTTATGACGATTTTAAAAACGTCTATAAAAATTAAAGCAATTTTAATGAAATAAGAAGTATACACGCTTCAATAACTTAAGAATATAATACTATTTCATCCCAATACACTAGATCCGATGTTTCATGCTATGCAGGCACTTATTTTACCTAGTTATAAAGGTTATAGTATAAATGGTCCACGGATGTTACCCATGGTGCTATTTTACAATATCAGATTTTTAAGTACACAAATCACCAGGTCTTAAGGAAGATGAATGGGATACATAAAGAGTTTTGTTATTATTTTTGCCTTTTTGAGTCATGTACTCAGTGCTCAGCAGATAACTATTGTTACTGAGAATTTACCTCCTTTTCAAATAGTGCAAAAAAACAAAGAAATTACGGGCCTGGCAACGGAGATAGTCAGGGAGATCTTCGACAGAGCAAATTATAACCACAGCATTGTAGTCAGTGACTGGTCAATCGCCTATCAACAGGCTGTAGAACAAAGGGATGTTTGCATTTATTCTATAGTTCGTCTGCCATTTCGCGAGTCTTTGTTTCAATGGGTAGGGCAAATTACCAGCGCTAGCACGTCTTTTTATTCATTGCGTGAAAAAAATATTGTTTTACAAAATTTTGACGATGCCCTTAAGTACAGGGTCGCGGTTAATGAAAATTATGCATCGCACCACTTCTTGCTGGAGAAAGGTTTTGAAAAAGATAAAAACTTATATGTATTAAAAAACTACAATGCTTTGCTAAAAATGCTTGAGGTAAGGAAAGACAGCATTGACTTAGTTTTGCTTAATGACGAGATCCTAGTCAACAAACTTGACTCGCCTAGTAAGATGAAAAAATACCGCAAGCACCCTGTGATCCATGACTTTAGATTCGATTTTTTCTTGGCTTGCAGCTTAAAAACGTCTCCGGCAGTTGTGCAAAAGTTGTCAACATCATTGCAAAGCATGAAAGCGGACAATAGCCTGAAAAAATTAACACAGAAATGGCAGAGCCGTTTAGATAGTGGTCAATAAAATTTAACGAATAAGCTAGCAGACTTTGCTTGTTAGCTCTGTAGAATAAACTTTCTTAGATCACGCTCTTGGCGCATTACATGTAAAATATAGACGTTAGTATTCTCTACTTTATAAAAAATTCTGCAGGGCTTAACAATAACTTCCCTATAATTCAAATTGTCTAACTCAAGTGGAATTTTTCCTGATTCAGGGTGACTCTCTAATCTTGATATTTTATCAAATATTTCTTGAGTCAATTTCTTAGCTGCTGCTAAATTACTTATAGCAATATATTCAGCTATGTCATTTAAATTATTAAGCGCTGGAGCTGTCCAAATTATTTCAGCCATTTACTCATTTTCTCTTTTGCTGCTAGATTAGAAAATGTATCGCCATTTTTAATTGCCTGTTCGCCTCGCGCTACCCCTTCTAAGATCGCCATGCGCTGTTGCATAAACTCATAGTCATCAACATCAACCAAATAAGCAGATGGCTTGCCATGTTCTGTAATTAAGACGGGCTCTTTTGACAAATGTAAATCAGCCAGTATTTTGGTTGCTTGCCGTTTAAGTGTAGTAACTAGTTCGACTCTCATGATAAATCCATTGGTAACCTATATAATGTATCACTATAGTATCACATGAAAATGTAATTTAAACGATTCGATTAACAAGTCTCAGTAATATCAAAGCAATGACTTATTAGAATATCTATACCCGCTACCAATCAAAGTGCAGGATTTCAGTGGGAATTAAAATGGCTTTAGATAAGTAAAATAAGTAAAGCATAGTCATTCTATGGTTTGATTATTTAACGCGGTATAAAGTCATTTAAAACCCATCAAAGAAGTGCTTGAGCAACATTACTTCATCGTTGCTGTGACTTACAATGACGCTATACGGATATAGCTTATTAGAGAATGCAGGAGCACATTCTCCTGAATAACCATTCTTTCATCACAGCGCCTTGAATTAACATTGCTCAAGCTCTCTGAAACCTGCATCTTGAATGGTAGCAGGTATGTATCAAAGAATAAGCAAAGAACAAGCACAGAATGAGTTGATTACTTTAATGCCATGACATTCGCATCACTTCGCTATAAAATCAGTTTGCCTAAGTTATGACTCAATGATAAAAAATTTATTAAACGCCATCATCATATCAATAAATCACAAATTTCCACTAAATTAATTGTAGAGAAAATAAAATGTTAATACGTACCTTATCAGTTAGCCTAGTTTGTTCCTTATTGTTTAGCTGCGCTAGCTCAAACAACTCTGACAGCTTGTATACCGCAGTAGAAATCAATGGCATCAAAGCTAAAAACTGGTTAGCTATAAACTTGAAACGTGATGGGGTGGTAACCACTGACTCGGGTTTACAATATAAAATTTTAGAGCAAGGTACAGGCTGTAAACCCGACTCAGATTATAAAGTTACCGTGCACTATAAAATGCTATCCGTTGAATCGAAAAAAATAATAGATAGTAGCTATCAACGCGGTAAGCCAAATAAGTTTCGATTAACTAAAATGATTAAAGGCTGGCGTGAAGGTGTACCTTTGATGAACGTTGGTGCAACGTGGGAGCTTTATTTACCACCCCATTTAGCCTATGGCAGCAAAGGCTTACCGGGCTCAGTAGCGCCCAATAGCGTACTTGTTTCGCAAATTACCCTTGTTGATGCGTATTGTCAGGATTAGTCATATCATTAGTGAACTGGATTCTCGACGAAACACCTAGGGAATGACGACTTATGCGGATTACTCCGAAACCCAGCAAACGTCATCTTCGAGTTTACTTGTCGAAGATCCATTGTCTTAGTGAACTGGATTCAGGAGAATATGCTCAGGAGAATGTGCATCCTGCATTCTCTAATAAGTAGCATCCATGCTACGTCCGACAAAACACCTAGGAAATGACGACTTATGCGGTTTACTCCGAAACCCATCAAACGTCATCTTCGAGGTTACTTGTCGAAGATCCATTGTCTTAGTTAATTCGTCATCTTTAGTTCGTCATCCTGAATTTATTTCAGGATCTCGTTTAGTTTGGTACTCATAGTTTAAGTATCTTGTTAAATGTGGCACTTGCTGCTTGAGGTGCTGAAACGAGTTCAGCATGACGAAAAACATAGGTACTGAAACGAGTTCAGTATGACGTTACAATCCGTCATCCCCAACTCGTCATCCTGAATTCATTTCAGGATCTCGTTTAGTATGGTACTTACTGATTCAGTATGGTATTTGTCGATTGAGGTGCTGAAACGAGTTCAGCATGACGAAAAACATAGGTACTGAAACGAGTTCAGTATGACGTTACAATCTGTCATCCCCAACTCGTCATCCTGAATTTATTTCAGGATCTCATTTAGTATGGTACTTACTGATTCAGTATGGTATTTGTCGATTGAGGTGCTGAAACGAGTTCAGTATGACGAAAAACATAGGTACTGAAACGAGTTCAGTATGACGTTACAATCCGTCATCCTGAATTTATTTCAGGATCCCGTTCAGTGTGGCACTTACGGTTTAAGGATCTAGTTCAGTGTGTCACTTGTCGCTTGAGGTGCTGAAACGAGTTCAGCATGACGTTAAAACCCGTCATCCTGAATTCGTCATCCTGAATTCATTTCAGGATCTCATTTAGTGTGGTACTCACCGTTTCAAGATCTAGCTCAGTGTGGCACCTTAATTATCTCTTCAAATTCGACGCAATCAAACTTAGTGACAATATACTGACAAAGAGCAGGGCTATAGCGGGTGACTGTAAGGAAAAATCTACCGTTGAATGTAATAACATATGGATAATAGCGGCCGTACAACCAAACGAGATGCCTTGATACAAGGGGGTTTTACGTTTTACTATGGTTTTCAATGAAATAAATAAACAGTAGAGCACCATAGTGCCTAATAAAAGCGTAATCGGTAAACCTAGCTCAGCAGCAAATTGAATATAATCATTATGAGCATGATCATAAAAACCAGAATAGGGCTGTGCTTGATATTTAGAAAAGCTTGAGTAGAAACTTCCTCCCCCTGTGCCAAAAACCGGGTAGTCCAATATCATGGGTATTGAATCACGAACCACTTCATCTCTTGTTTCAGACGCCAAACTGGTTTCTAACAAACGCTGTTTCACCTTCTCAACACCAAAAATAGTACCGACTAAAATAAGGTCGAGAATAAAGAAGCTCAATATCAACAAACGCAAGTGTTTGGGTTTACGGTTATAAAAGAAAAAAGAGAAAATACTGATAGCAGCTAAAGCCAAGAAAAACGCCGAATTACCCATGCGTGACCGCGTTAAAATTAACGCAATGATCATAATAATCAAACTCAGACGGATCAGCATCTTAGTGCTTAATAAAACCGAAGCAATATCACGAATTTTATGGCGTATTTGCCCACCTGAGCCTTTTATCGAAAGCTGGCTGATCAGTACGCCAATACCAATAGATAAACACAGCGCTAAGTAATTAGCTAACTGGTTTTTATAAACAAAACTACCCACTGCCGCGGTTGAATAAGGGATATTAAAAATAGGTGATGCCATGCCCTCATTAAGATTTAACCAACTGGCATATAACGCCTGAAACAAGCCAGCTAACAGTATGCTTAGGGCAAACTTATACAGCAGCGCTTTGGTATTAACATAATAAAACACTAACCAAGCAAACTGAGTTAAAGCAATCGTCTTTAATAGCATAATATGGGTTAAGGAGGGGTCATATGAAAGCGTAGAGAATGAACGACCTAACAGCGGACCTAAACCAGGGGTAATCTGAATGGCTAACCACAGCGCAGTAATGCTAAGAGGTACAAGTACAGCGAGGGAGTATTTTGGTGGAGCAAATGGCTGTTTGTTTTTGAGGCTAGAAAGTAAATGGCATAAAAACAGTGCAAAAATACAAAAACTGATGGTAGAGCTTGCCCAAATTCTATTTGCGCCTAAAGGGATAGGGGCATAAACAATAAGCGTACATAAGCTATAAAAGAAAAATTTAGTCAACGGAACCTTATTACTGTGTAGTGTATAGAAAAATTAAAAACATGCAGATGTAGATTAAACAGAATGCACATTTTACTGAATCCAGCTTATAAGACAATGGATCTTCGACAAGTAAACTCGAAGATGACGTTTGCGATGAGACTCGGAGTAACTGTATGACCAGGAAACAAAATAACAGCGCTAAAACTAAAAAAGACCCCGCAGGATCTTTTTTATAAGGTAACTAACCGACTATTGGTTGTCTGAAATACCACCACCGCCGCCGCCGTTGTTAGCGCCGCCACGATTAGTCGTAACTGTGTTGGTTCCTGCCGTAGTACCTGGGCCAGCTGCTGTAGCTTCAGAAGCAATAGTAGCATCAACGCCACTTGCAATCGCAATGCCTGTTACTATATCGCTGTTAACACCAGCATTAGTCGCAATAGTTAATATGCTTGGAATAAGAGGTGAATCTGGTCCAAGTGCAGTTATTGCCGTTGCAATAATTGACTCAGCCATTTCAGAATCCGGACCAGCAGCAGCAAGGGCAGCAGCAACTAACGCTTCAGCTGAGGTTGGGTCTTCAGTAATAGAATTCTCTAAAGCAGTAATAAAATCACAGTCTTTTGTGTCTGCAATATCAAGCTCTTTATCGTCATCAAAATTTACATGACATTCATTGACTAAGGCAGTATTAAAGTTTACACCTTCCTCGGTTGCTGTCTTTAATAGAGTAGCAGTCAAAGTTGAGTCTGTACTAACTGCAGCTACAGCTGATGCAACTAATTCTTTAGCTGCAGGAGTATTTGGACCTACAGCTTTTATTGCTGCAGCAAGTAGCGACTCAGCATATATAGGAAACTCAGAAATTGCAGCATTTAATGCAGCATTAAGGTCACAGCCTTGAGCTTTACATTCACTGCTAGAAAAGAAGTCAATGTAACCTTGTGCTGTTTTATCAATATCTATCGCTTGAGCTGGCATAACAATTGCGCTTAATGAGGCAAAAATTGCGGCAGCTATAATGTTTTTGTTCATAGCGTTGGTCCCTTTCCGTACTATAATTGCGGCTATGATACCGTAATAGGCGAATAAATACAGCCTAAATTCGTATCTTTTACCTTCAATGTTAATGTTTTTTGAATGAAATTACCTTGAAGTCCATCACAATCAAGATCTGACAGTAATTGTTTAGTTTCTAAGCTTTCTACATGGCTGGTTAATATCTTTATACCTACGCCATGACCTATTTGCGTAACCGCTTGAATAAAGTGTTTGTTCTCACTATGCAGTTCAAGTTCATGTATGTAAGCACCATCGATTTTTAAGTAATCGACATCTAAACCTTTAAGGTATTTAAACGAGGTAAAACTTGCACCAAATCGGTCAATACACACTTCAATGCCTAAAGATTTCACCGTTTGTATAAAGTGAATACTTGAAACTACCCCTGCAAGAATAGCCTCTTCGTTAATTTCAAAAACCAAGCGGGGCAGGTTACTTTTATTTTCTTCAATAAAAGAGGCAAGCCAATGCCTAAACCCGGTACTATGTAATGATTGATGAGTAAGGTTAATCGCTATTTTACTATCTAATGAAATGTCCGTTAAATGGGCTAACTTATTTAATACCAACTTATCTAATTCTTGTGATTTATTGGTACGCTCAGCCATTGAATATAACTGGTTATTAGCGACAACTTCATTATTGTTTAAAAACTTACTAAATAGCTCATAATATAAAACGCCATCATCGTTTGTTGAATTATTGGCAACAGAATCACTATTTTCAGCAGCAGTTGAAACGACAGGCTGAAAGGTAAATTCAATATGGTTTGTTGTCACTAAATCATCAATGATTTTCGACCATTCATGTAAACCGTACGATGTTTGTGAGTTATTATCGTTATAAACATTACCTAACGAGGTTGCTGAGCTCTCTTGCGTTAACAAGGTATCTAATTTCGCTAATAATTCGCTTAAATCTTCGTCATTATTATAAGTAGTGGCCACTAACTTACCAAAACCTGCTTTATAATATTGAGAGTTCAAAAGCTCAAATTCATTATTAATTTGTTTACAAAAACTTATAACGTCTTCGCCGACACTATTTAGTGTAAAAAAGAAACTACCACCATTTACCCGATAAAGTTTAGCGCCACTAAAAGCGCTTAACTGCTTGGTGATCAATTGTGCAGCTTGGCAAACATAATCGTCACCGGCTTTATAGCCTAAGTCAGTATTAATGCTTTGCAGTGAATGTAATTGTACTAACCCCAAAGTGGCATATTCGTTAGCTTGCATTTCATCAACAGCAATTTTAAATTGGCTTTGAAAAGCGCGACGATTACCCAATTGTGTTAACTCATCAATAAAGAGTTCTTTAGTCAGCTTATTGGCTTGCTTGCTGGCTAAATCAAAAGAAGCTTGTATATTACTGACCATTATATTCATGGCTTTAATCACGGCTTTAAGCTCACGTGTCATCGGCAGTTTTTCTATAAAAGTAAAATCTTTCTTACTAACAGCGTTGGCTTGCGCTTCAACTTGAGATAGAGGATTTAACACCGATCGTAAAATTAAATGGGCAACAAAAAATGAAAATAGCGCAATCACTAAAGTCGAAAAGAAGTTATTAACAGCGTGTTGCCAAAGCTTTATATAAGAAGAGCCAACATGACTTTGAAAACTTAATATGCCGCCAATATTCCAACCATTATTCACTTCACTGCTCATTATTGGCGGTGTTAATTCAAACAGGTTAATAAACCATGAAGGAACACCATCAATAACCCGATTATTTTCGTAAGACACGATTACTTTGTCATCAAGATCGGTGAGCGAAACTTTTTGATAATAACCAGAGTCAAAAATGGCGACTATCATGGTTTCAACAATCATCAAGTTTTCATCATCCATATAGGGTGATATTGACAAACCAACACTGGTCGCTGCATCTTGCGCGTGACTTTGCATTTGCTCGTTTAAGTAAGTACGGGTTGTATCCACACTTACCCAAGAAGCGCCAATAAAGGTAACCAATGCTATACCAATAACTAAGCTGTAAAGCTGTGTTCTTAAACTTATCCCTGTTTTATGTGAAACAGTCATATTTATTCTTTCCCTGCGAAATTACTTTATTGTTATGTACACGTAATGTCATCCTGAATTTATTTCAGGATCTATGTTTTCGTCATCCTGAATTTATTTCAGGACCTCATGCAGCAAGTGCCACACTTAATTTTTGTCACGTCACGTCATCCTGAACTTGTTTCAGGACCTCATGCAGCAAGCGCCACACGTAATGTTTTTCCCGTCATACTGAACTCGTTTCAGTATCTCATGCAGCAAGTGCCACACGTAATGTTTCCCACGTCATGCTGAACTCGTTTCAGCACCTCAAGCAGCAAGCGCCACACGTAATGTTTCCACGTCACGTCATCCTGAATTTATTTCAGGACCTCATGCAGCAAGTGCAACACGTAATGTTTTTAACGTCACGTCATCCTGAATTTATTTCAGGACCTCATGCAGCAAGCGCCACACTCAATGTTTTTCACGTCACGTCATTCTGAATTTATTTCAGGACCTCATGCAGCAAGTGCCACACTTAATATTTTCGTCATGCTGAACTCGTTTCAGTATCCCAAGCAGCAAGCGCCACACTCAATGTTTTTCACGTCATACTGAACTCGTTTCAGTACCTTAATCGGTAAGTACCAAACTAAATTAGATCCTGAAATAAATTCAGGATGACGAATTCAGCACCTCATGCAGCAAGTACCACACGTAATGTTTTCCGTCATCCTGAACTTGTTTCAGGACCTCATGCAGCAAGTACCACACGTAATGTTTTCGTCATCCTGAATTTATTTCAGGACCTCATGCAGCAAGTATCAAACTGAATTAGAACTTAAATAAACTGCATAATCATGCATTTCTATATTACTTTCTATCATACTAAGCTATTTAATCTTTACTTAACAGAAGCTAATGTTTGCATCTGGCCTTCTTCAATGCGCTGTACTAGGTTATTCCAAGCAGAAACACCTCGGCTATTTTTAACCTTACGACCCAAACCTTTTGCTTTTGCCATCCATAAACCCTGCGCATTAAAGCTGTAAATAGGCTTTAAGTCACGCCTTTTACTTGCAGGCAATACTTTAGGATTAAAATTATCCAAAACAAACGGTACATCTTTTGGGTTTTCAAAATAAATCAACACCATATGCGGTTGATTTACAGTTAACTGGCGAACATACATCAAACGTAATTTATTTTCGTCTACGCCTAACGAGGTTAAACTAAAATACTTTGCAATGGCATAATCTTCACAATCACCTTTACCACGACCAATAGTTTCAACAGGCGAAGCCCAGTAGTCTTTTTTTCCCCATAACTGGAGATCATCTTGGTAAGCAATATTTTTATTGAAAAAGTGATTCACTTTTCTAATTTTCGACCAATCACTGTCAGACTGATTATCGACCAATACATCGCGCCACCGTTTGGCGCGACTATTTGCCGAGTCACCGTAAGTAGCGGTTAGTTTTTGATAAAATGAATCCGAGAAAAAATCATCTAATTCACTAGAAGAGGGGCATGCAAACATGATTAACAATAACCACAGAAGGGTGCTAAAATTTTTCAAAACACTCCTTTTATGCCACATGAAAATGCCAAATGAATATGCCAAGTAAATAGATAAGTGGTCTAACTAATAAAAGCATTAGATAATGTTGGTAGTAATAAATCAACAAAAATCTAAAACTTGTAAGGTTTATAAAAGCATAAGGTTATTTATGCGGGTAAAAAACCTTTAATCACTAAGTGTAAATTATACAGACTTATTATCTGATAAACAGATCAGTAAAAAGACAAATAACGACTAAGTTAGATTAATTGATTTACTGTAATAATTTTAAGCAATAACTCCTGAACAGCGAGATAAAAATTGCTATTATATAACGCGTAAGTATAATCTTTTTTTGGTTTAAGGCACGAGTCATAGATCTTAAGTTGATATGAGAATTAAGTAAAACATTCAGAGTTTTCACTATCAAAAAAACGACTAATGCTTTAACACTCATATAGCATTGATGGCAGCTACCTATATCAAGCAAGGTACTTAGCTTAGAAACAATAAACTTGACTCTTTGGAGTGAAGTTGTTTAAACAATAAATGATGAAAGAATAAAATGACAATTAAAGTATTAAGTATTTTTGGCACAAGACCTGAAGCAATAAAAATGGCGCCATTGGTTAAAGCGCTATCTAACTCAAATAGCATTGAAGCTAAAGTCTGTGTAACCGCACAGCATAGAGAAATGTTAGATCAAGTATTAGACCTTTTTGATATTGTGCCTGATTATGATTTGAATATTATGAAGCCAGGGCAAAGCCTTTATGATGTCACAACGAATATTTTACTGGGTTTAAAGCCTATTTTAGAAGAGTTTAAACCAGACCTAGTATTAGTACATGGTGATACCAGTACAACCTTGTCGGCTAGTTTGGCTGCTTTTTATCAGCAAATCCCTGTTGGACATGTAGAAGCAGGTTTACGCACGGGTAATTTAAGCTCTCCTTGGCCTGAAGAAGGTAACCGTAAATTAACGGGCGCTATCACTAAATTACACTTTGCCCCGACTGAAACCTCAAAGCAAAACTTAATCAATGAAGCCACTAACGAAGCGGATATTCTAATTACCGGCAATACGGTAATTGACGCTTTGTTACAGGTGGTTGATAAAGTACAAACTGACGAATCATTAATTGCTGATTTAGCCGCTAAATTCCCGCAGTTAGACGAAAGCAAAAAACTAATTTTAGTTACCGGACATCGCCGTGAAAGCTTTGGTGGCGGATTTGAGCGTATTTGTGAAGCGTTAGCCGAAATAGCAACTAACCACCCTGAAGCACAAGTGTTATACCCTATGCACTTAAACCCAAATGTTCGTGAACCCGTTAATCGTATATTGAAAAATGTAAATAATGTACACCTAATTGAACCACAAGAGTATCTGCCTTTTGTTTATCTAATGAATAAAGCAACGGTTATCGTGACTGACTCTGGCGGTGTACAAGAAGAAGCGCCAAGCCTAGGTAAGCCAGTACTGGTTATGCGTGATACCACAGAGAGACCAGAAGCTGTTGATGCGGGTACAGTAAAATTAGTAGGTACAGATAAAAATCGTATTGTAAGTGCAGTGCATGAGCTACTGACTAACCCCGCTGAATATCAAAAAATGAGCCGTGCGCATAACCCTTATGGTGACGGTAAAGCATGTGAACGTATTGTAAATAAAATTATTGAACATTTTCAGCAAGCTTAAGCTTACAACCCAACATACAAACATAAGCTTTAAATTTAAAGTTTAAGTAAAGGACAAAAAATGACATTTAAAACCGTATCAGTAATAGGCTTAGGTTATATCGGCCTACCAACAGCAGCAGTAATTGCTTCACGTGACATTCAAGTCATTGGCGTTGATGTAAATCAACAAGCGGTAGATACCATTAATGCTGGTAACATTCATATTGTTGAACCAGATTTAGATATTGTTGTACGCAGTGTAGTAACCACAGGTAATTTAAGAGCAACAACAATACCTGAGCCTGCTGAAGTCTTTATGATTGCAGTACCAACGCCTTTTTACCATGGTGAAGATGCCAACGGTGAAGCGAGCCATAAACCAAATCTTTCATACATCGAATCAGCGGCAAAAGCGATTGCGCCAGTATTAGAAAAAGGTAACCTAGTTATTCTAGAGAGTACCTCACCTGTTGGCGCAACAGAAAAATTAGCTGGTTGGTTAAAAGAAGCGCGACCTGATTTATCATTCCCGCAAGATGCTGGCGATACAGCAGACATTAATGTTGCACATTGTCCAGAACGCGTATTACCGGGTTATGTATTACAAGAGCTAGTGTCTAATGATCGAGTAATTGGCGGCATGTCAAATGCTTGTAGTGCACGTGCAGTTGAGCTATACAAAACATTTGTCCGTGGTGAATGTATTACCACTAATGCACGTACTGCAGAAATGGCAAAACTAACTGAAAACTCATTCCGTGACGTAAATATTGCTTTTGCGAATGAATTATCAGTAATTTGTGACAAGTTAAAAATCAACGTATGGGAATTAGTTAAATTAGCTAATCGTCACCCGCGTGTAAACATCTTAAACCCAGGCCCTGGCGTTGGTGGTCATTGTATCGCCGTTGACCCATGGTTTATCGTTGATAGCTGCCCAGAAGAAGCGAACATAATCAAACAAGCACGTTTAACTAATGATGCTAAACCTTATTACGTTATTGATAAAATCACTAAAGCGGCTGATGAATTTAAACGACCAGTAATAGCCTGTTTAGGACTTGCTTTTAAAGCAGATATTGATGATTTACGTGAAAGCCCAGCACTACAAATAGTGCAAGAACTCGCATCACGTGATATTGGTGATATTATTGCGGTAGAGCCAAACATTAAAGCACTACCAGAAAACCTCTCAAAAGAGGGCGTGAAATTAGCAACCCTTGAAGCAGCATTAGAAGTGGCCAATGTGGTTGTTGTGTTAGTTGATCATAAAGAGTTTAAAGCGGCTGATAGCACGCAGTTTTCAACAAAAGTTGTCATTGATACACGTGGTATAGTTTAATCAATAGCCTTAACCATTAAAATAATACATGCATATGTAGTCTATTTAGCAACGCACAAGACTTAATGATTTTCACGTCATGCTGAACTTGTTTCAGTATCTTAGCAACGAGATCCTGATCCTGAAATAAATTCAGGATGACGAATTCAGCATGACAGTCTTTATGAAATTGTTTCTGAGCTATATGTATATGCACAGACACTTATCGATAAAATATAGATACCAAATAATACTCCGATAAGCCCTGGTTATATTTGGGTCATGCATCATGCGTAATTTTTTCGTCTACGGCTGAAGAGATCAAGCTAAAATACTTTACACAGGCATAACCTTCACAACCACCTTTTCCGCTCCCAATCCCTGTCAGACTGATTATCAACTAACACATCGCGCCACCATTTTGCGCGACTCTATACCGAGTCAGCGTAAGTAACGGTAAGTTTTTGATAAAATGAATCCGAGATAAATGTGGAATATGGCTAGAACAAATCTAGGCATAATTATCACCTTGGTCACTTAATATTAGCTCATCTACCATTATTCAATTCTTAGTTGGATATCTAAGCCTTCGTTTATTTCTTCAATGGTTAATATCTTGGAGTCATCAATTAAATATTTTACTGATGGAGTATCACCAAGTCTATCGTACATGTCGCCTTCAGATGAAATGTTAATATTGGCATACCAAGAATTTTCAGGAATGACTATTGTTCGGTATACTTCACTTGATGAAGCAATACTTGACTTACTTACTATGAACTCTGAATCTTCGTCTAGAAATTTCACATCAAATCGATTGCCTTGGTGTTGTATCTTAAGAGTAAAGTTAGGTATCACTGGTATTGTTGATATTCGTCGCCATTCTTCATTATAAGTAGCGGTGCCTGTTAGCGTATTCCAGTAACCTATTCCGACTACTCCAGACATTTCCATTTGGTGTGGGGGGGTGGAGTTATCGGGCATTTCTACTAATGTGACTGTATTGTGAAATAAAGAATCCCCAACTTCACTCAATATATAGTTTACTATTCGAAAGCTTCCAAACTTATTCGGATGAGTTGCATCATGATAGTAGTCAGAGTTCCCATGAACATTTTCGGTGGGGATTAAACCATTAACAAGGGGAAGTGATAATTCTAAAGATAATTCATCATATATTTCTTTAAGAACTGTATTTCGTTCTTCATAACCTGTTGTGATAGGGGTAACTAAAAGAATGTTTGCTTTTGGTTTAGATAATAAATATGATTCTAAACCTGTTTTTATCCACATTTTTGTTTCTTCTTTTGTAGCGCCATTTTTATAGTCATTAATGCCGTGAGAGAATTCAAGTATTGTATTTGAACCATCCCCGTCAGTTACAGCAATAGCTTGTTCTAATGTTGCTTTATTAATGTTGTTTTTCCAATTTTGACCACTTTGGCCACTAGCCGCATTGTTAAATACTAGAATATTTGCTTTATTTAGTTGGGTGCGGTAGTAGGGGAGCATATCGTTATAGTTATTGTCTCTAGTACTATCGCCGGTAACAATATATTCCACATTTTCATTTTCACCAATAATAGAATTGATCATGAGTTGTTGAATTTTATGGTATTGTAAGGTCTCTGCATTGTCAGTCGTGACCTTCATATAGTCGACATCACTAAGTACCCCATCACTAACGTTTAAGCAAATATAATAACTCCCTTTAGTATCGAATATTAAACTTGGTGAATCAGTATCAGCATCAGTTAGGCTTGTTACACTGCCTCTTGGTGAAGCAACTAATGTCCAGGAGTAAGTAAGGGGTTTATTACTTATACTTTTGCTACCATCTAGGGGGATTTCGAAACCAGTAACACCCGTTAAATCCACACCAGCATCAGCAACTGGGAGATGGACAACTACGACAGGAGGTTCTACAACTACGACAGGAGGTTCTACAACTACGACAGGAGGTTCTACAACTACGACAGGAGGTTCTACAACTACGACAGGAGGTTCTACAACTACGACAGGAGGCTCTATTTTATTACTACCGCCACAACCATATATTGTTACAAGAAGTATAATTATTAGTGATCTATTCATTCTGACAATCCACGAGAATTAAAGCTTAATAACTGTAATTATCCCATATATATTACTTCAGAATATACCTATTAAACGTTTAAAGTATAAACTTTTAAGTTCACTGCCTCAATGTAGAGCAAGCGTTGGTGGACGGTAGGAAGCCACTGGGAAGTTGAAAATATGCGATGGATTCTAGATAGAACCTTCAGATAAGATGAATCAATAATACGTATAAGCAGGGCCCGCTTGTGTTAAATATCATGCGAAATATAGCAATGACACTATTTAAGCAAGATAAAACCAAGTCAGCGAGTATGGCGACGAGAAAATCAAATGAATTAATGGCGCACAGTTATAGCCATTTATATGATTTACCTAAAACAGATTTACGTTTTTTCACTGTGTATGGCCCATGGGGACGTCTAGATATGGCACCCTACTTATTTACTGATGCTATTTTGAATGACCGTGAAATTAAAGTGTTTAACCACGGAAAAATGAAACGTGATTTCACTTTTATTGATGACATTGTTGAAGGTATTATCCGCATACGAAACGTAGTACCACTTCGCAATGCAGAAAATCCAAATACCTCACCTTCTTCAAGTAAAGCGCCTTACAAAGGGTTCAAAATTGGTAACAACGAGCCTATCGCACTGATGACCTTTATTGACGCCATTGAAAAGGCAGCAGGTAAAGAAGCGAAAAAGAACTACATGCCAATGCAAGCAGGTGATGTTCCGGCTACGTTTGCAGATATTGATAGCTTAACAGCAGAAGTGGGCTTTAAACCTGATACTAATATTGAATATGGTATGCGAAAAGTTATTGACTGGTTTGAAGGAACCCACAAGCAATTGAAATAATGGAACTTTAAATATATTCTTAGTGTTTGTCTTCGATATTTAATAGCGTTTTAGCCGTGCTGCAAGGTTTTTACGCACATTGCTAGTTTGCTTACCAATAAAGGCGATGCTAATAAAAATAAGGGCGCTAGCCCTTATTTTACCTTAATCCTCATGAATTGATTATTGATGCAAAAGGGAAATAAGAATTGCTATTATATGTAGCGTAAGTATAATCTTTTTTTTGATTAAGGGACGAGTCATAAACTCAAAAATGATATGGAAATTAAGAACATTCTTCATAATTTATCATACCTAAAATTACTCCCCTTTAAGCACAAGTTTAAACATAACTTTAAATACACAAAATGCTAGGTACTTACCACTTGAAAGTAGGTACATGTTTGTGATTAAAAACTCAATTAAATAATGACTAATGTAGAATTTTACATTTAACCTAGAAAGATAGGGCAAGACTTTACAGTAGCCTTAAGCATATTATTGGTAAGTCAGTACACTAAATTATCGACTAAAAGAGCAGCAAGTAAACGTTCTTTTATATTAATGAACAAAGTATTAGCTAAGAAAAGGTATTAATACAAATGAAAATTACAATTGCAGGAACAGGTTACGTAGGTTTATCAAATGCAGTATTGCTTGCACAGCACAATGAAGTGATTGCTTTTGATATTGTCGAAGATAAAATCAAGCTGATTAATGATAAAAAATCGCCTATTTCAGATGTTGAAATTGAAGATTTTTTAGAGAACAAAACATTAAACTTAATTGCGACAACAGACAAGCAGCATGCTTTTAGTGATGCTGATTATGTAATTATTGCTACGCCAACAGATTACGATGAAGAAAACAATTATTTTAATACCTCATCAGTTGAAGCGGTAATAAAAGACGTTATGGCTGCAAACCCTACCGCAGTCATGATCATTAAATCTACCGTACCAGTTGGTTTTACCAAACGTATTAAGCAAAAGCTTTGCTGCAGTAATATTATATTTTCACCTGAATTTTTACGTGAAGGAAAAGCGCTTTACGATAACCTTCACCCATCAAGAATTATTGTGGGTGAAAAATCAGAGCGAGCTGAGACCTTTGCAAACCTTTTAGCACAAGGTGCAATTAAACAAGACATAGAAATTCTGTTAACGGATTCAACAGAAGCTGAAGCCGTTAAATTATTTTCAAATACTTACTTAGCAATGCGTGTTTCATATTTTAATGAGTTAGATACTTACGCTGAAACTCATGGTTTAGACACAAAGCAAATCATCGAAGGGGTAGGCTTAGACCCTAGAATTGGCAGTCATTACAATAATCCTTCATTTGGTTATGGTGGTTATTGTTTGCCAAAAGACACTAAGCAGCTTAGAGCAAACTTTGAAGATGTACCTAATACAATCATTAGCTCTATTGTTGAATCTAACACAGTACGTAAAGACCATATTGCCTTTTCAATTATCAATAAGCAGCCGAAAGTAGTAGGCATATACCGCCTGATAATGAAAACAGGCTCTGATAATTTTAGAGCATCAGCTATACAAGGCATAATGAAACGCATTAAGGCCAAAGGCATTGAAGTGGTTTTATTTGAGCCTGAATTAGAAGAAGAAACCTTCTTTAATTCGAAAGTTTATAAGGACTTAAATGAGTTTAAAGCTATTGCTGATGTTATTGTATCTAACCGTATGAGTGAAGTATTGAATGATGTGGCAGACAAAGTTTATACCCGTGATTTATTTGGAAGTGATTAAATGAAATATTTAGTAACAGGCGCAGCAGGTTTTATTGGTAATTTTGTCGCAGAGCGTTTATGTAATGAAGGACATGATGTTATTGGATTAGATAACCTAAATGATTACTATGACCCTAATCTTAAGTTAGCTAGATTAAAACGTCTTGATAAATTTGATAACTTCACCTTTGTTAAACTCGACTTAGCAGATAGAACAGGCATGGAAACATTGTTTGCCGAGCAACAGTTTGACCGTGTTATACATCTTGCCGCACAAGCAGGTGTTCGTTATTCAATTGAAAACCCGATGGCCTATATAGATTCTAATATTGTTGGTTTCGCGACTATTTTAGAAGGCTGTCGTCATAATAAAGTAAAGCACTTAGTTTACGCATCATCAAGTTCGGTATATGGCATGAATGAAAAAATGCCATTTTCAACGGAAGATGCAGTTGACCACCCCGTTTCTTTGTATGCAGCGACTAAAAAGTCAAATGAATTAATGGCGCACAGCTATAGTCATTTATATGACTTACCAACAACTGGCTTACGTTTCTTTACTGTTTATGGGCCATGGGGACGTCCAGATATGGCTCCGTTCTTATTTACCGATGCTATTTTAAATGATTGTGAAATAAAAGTGTTTAACCACGGAAAAATGAAGCGTGATTTCACTTATATTGATGACATCGTTGAAGGTATTATCCGCATTCAAGATGTATTGCCAGAGCGTAATGCAGAAAACCCAAATACTTCACCTTCTTCAAGTAAAGCACCTTATAAAGTGTTTAATATCGGTAATAACGAACCGATTGCACTGATGACCTTTATTGAAGCAATTGAAAAGGCGGCAGGTAAAGAAGCTAAAAAAAATTATATGCCAATGCAAGCGGGTGATGTACCCGCTACCTTTGCTGATATTGATAGTTTGAAAGAAGAAGTTGGCTTTAAGCCTAATACCAATATCGAATATGGTATGCAGCAAGTTGTTGATTGGTTTAAAGGTTATTATAAGTAATTGAAAAACCGGTGATTCTACTGAGTATTTATAGCTTAGGTGGCTATTATGCGGAAAGAACTTTTGCACGTCTTGCCACCAAAAACAGCATTAACGCTGAAGATAACTATAAGAACCCTTTAAATCACTGACTATCCCTTAATCGACTAGTCAGAAATTATCAGATAATACGGAAATACCTAATGACAGCCCTGCAGCTGAAAAAAAACTCATCGCCCGAAGGTTCAACATTATATAAAGTTTTTAATATTGGCAATAGTGAACAAGTAGAGCTAGAAGAATTTATTGTTTGCATTGAAAATTCATTAGGTAAAAAATTACAAAAAAACTATATGCCGATTAATGAAGGTGTTGATAGGTTTTGTAAGTGGTATGTTGAATATAAATCAAGACAAGTTGGCAATATCTAGAGATGCTAAAAAATATTAAAACCAAAGTTTCTGCCTACTTGGATGTGCATACATTTGAAGTTCTCACAAAATCAATGTCTTCATCGGTAGTGAAGGTTGCCGGGATGTTCATCGCTTTTTTGATAAGTATTTACCTTGGTAGGACTTTGGGAGCCGAAGGCTTAGGAATAATCAATTTAAGCTTTCGCATTGTAAATATTCTTATAATTTTTGGAATGCTTGGCATTATGCAGATAATTATAAGGGAAGTTGCGATAGCGCATGAAGAAAAAAACCATGAACACATAAGTAATGTCATGAACACTGCTTATTTGATGAGTGGTGGTATGACGTTATTAATTTCATTGGTTTTTATTTATCTATCCCCATTTTTGGCAAACACGGTGTTTAATGAACCTCGATTAACATATCCATTGATGATTGCGCTACTAGTTATGGCACCACAAGCATTTTCTCAAATGTTTTCTGCCTCATTGATAGGTCGCCGTAAGATATGGCAAAGTAACCTAGCCGATCAGTGTTTGAATGTTTTAATCAGCGCACTTATTTTCTTTGTGCTTTGGCTATATGAAGTTAGCTTAACTGTGGATATAGCCGCTATTGTTTATGCCATAGGTAGGCTTGTTGTCACTGTCGGTATGGGGTTGTATTGGAAAAAAATATTATTTGATTCAAAAAAGAAAGTCTATCAATTTAAAAGTTTGTATAAAAAAGCGTACCCTATTTTTATAACTAGCTTATCTCTAGCGATAATGACTAATTCAGGTATTATTATCCTTGGAATTATAAGTGATAGTAAAAATGTTGGCTTATATACCGTTGCTGCTCGTTTAGCTGAATTAACAACATTCTTATTGCACGTAGCTAATTCAGCTGTTTCACCAAAAATTTCTTCTTTATATAAGCAAAATAGAATTAAAGAACTTGAGACTATGCTTCAAAAAACAACACAGTTTCTTTTTTTAATCGGGTTAGTTTTTTTCATAACCTTTATTTTTCTAGGTGAATATATCCTAGCTATTTGGGGTGAAGAGTTTAAAGAAGCATATTGGATACTTGTAATCCTCTGCTTTGGCCAATTTATCAACATCTCTACAGGTGCTGTAGGGCAGATTTTAACAATGACCGGGAATCAAAAAAAGCAAAGAGCTATCGCTTTAAAATGTTTGTTTGTCGTTATCGTATTAATGCCTATTTTTATTAGTTTATGGGGAAGTATAGGTGCTGCATTGATCACAACAGTTGGGATTGCTTCTATAAATATTGCGTCATTGTATTGCGCTCAAAAAGTAACAGGGTTAAAAATTGTAAGGTTCCTTGACATCAAAGGGATTATGGGAAGAAAACGCAAGGGTGACGTAAAATAATGACGTTAGTATTTTCAAATAATCATAAAGTCTCTAAATCTCTTTTGAGTAACTTTGACTATTTTTACTTTTTTGTTGTAGTAATATATGCCGCAATGGCAGTGCCTGCAACCAAAAGCATGATGAGGCCAGATGGAGGGCTAATAGCTTACGCAATCCCCTGGGGCCTAACTTTATTTATTGTATTGAAGCATAGAGTTCAGTTTAACAATAAGAATTTAGCCGCTGTTATCGCGCTATTTATGTTGTGGGTGACTTTACAAACGTTAAAAGTTGGCATATTTTACGTTGGCTCTATCATATTTTTAGGCAATATCCTCATCGCTTATATCTTAATTAAAGTATATGACTTTAGAATGTTTTTTCTTTATGAAAAAGTAGTAACCTTTATGGCTGCATTGTCAATTTTTTTTTGGTTGTTACAAGTTATTATCCCTGGTCCTTTTAGTGCATTTATGATGGCTACGAGTATTTATGACTTTCCTTCTGGACACACTATTACTGCTAACAATGTTGCTTTCTCTCTCTCTGGTAATTTGAGAGGACTTATCGAAGGACATTCTATCCCTAGAAACGCTGGATTTTCATGGGAGCCAGGACGATACTCCTCGATGTTACTATTTGCATTGTTTTTTAATATTATTAGAAAAAAGTTTGACGTGTTAAATAATAAACCTTTTTGGATATTGTTAGCTGCGTTGTTAACAACTCAATCAACTACAGGGTACGCATGCTTTTTGATAATAATATTTATGATAGTGTTTAACAAAGACGCTAAAGTCGCAACTTTTGCCACACCTTTTATTGTGCTACCCATTGTTGGGGGGATGTTCTTTTTACCTTTTATGGCGGATAAAGTCGCTAATATTTGGTTTAATCAAGAAAGTCTAGACGCTATTCAAATACAGGTTGACTATCATGAAAGTGTCGATAATTTTTATGGAATAAAAGTTGTGCCACAGCGTTTTGATAGTATCGCTTACCAGTTTATGAACGTTACAGATTCACCTTTGTTGGGTTATGGATTGGATCCAATAAACTCTTATGTTCAAAGAGAAATATCACCATTAATTTCTCCGACAGGTGGTATAATAAGGCAATTTAGCCAATTTGGTGTACTTATTGGGATTCTTTGTTATTTTAGTTTGTATAAAAGTTCAGTATGGTTTTCAAAGTTTTTTGGCTATAAAGGAGAGTGGTGGTTATTTTCATTATTTACATTACTTTCAGTCAGCTACTCGTTTTGGATTGTACCTATTTTTATGTCTCTATGGATGTTTCCATTATTTCATTCAAAGAGTAGATAATATTAATGCGAGTGTTTTCTTCGTAACTATTTTTAATGATATAGACACGATATAAGTTGAGTTGTTTTCTTTTACACAAGAGAGTTTTTTGTTGAAGTTATTAGATGTACATATTTTGATGCTGTAACGGTTATTTACCAAAACATTTGAAAGGGCTTTTAAGGTTTTATTTAAGATTATGAGTATAAAAAAATTAGTATTGTTAACCGGTATTGGATTTAGTTCTAAAGGGAATGCATCTACAAATCTCACTGTTAATATTGGCAAAGCATATGAAAGCTTAGGGTATGACACACTCATTATTCCACAAAACCCCTCTTATATTCCAGAAGAAAAGCGGTCAGGAAGTTATGATGGTATAAAGTATGAGTATCCATTACAAAACAAGAATTTATTTTCGGGTTATCGCGGTATTAAAAGTTCGCTTAATTACAGATTAGGCATATTGGTTAACTCTTTTGTTACAGCAAAGAAAATATGGTGTGATCGCCATATAATATCCCATATTTTTTCTCAAACATTAAGGCCTTCAAATATATTTATTATTGGGTTAGCTTGCCGTATCTCTGGTGTTAAGTTTATTTACCATATAGTAGAGGAGCCATGGACTCTGCAACAGTACAGTGATAAAGGCTCATGGAAGTTAGTGTTAAAGTCTTTTGAATCATTTTTAGCATGTATATTTCTTTATTCGATATGTCTTCGTTTGCCTAATTATATTGCTTGTATTTCTGACGAATTATCAGTACTCCTGTTAAAGTTTGGGTTTAATAAGGATAAGCTTCAGTATTTACCAAGTGTACAATTCAATGAAACTATAAATAACGCTAATCACATAGATAATCAACAATCTATTAGTGTTCCTGAATATTCAGTTCCTAGAATTGTTTATAGTGGTCAAATCTCTCAAGCTAAAGAGTCATTCATTGCTGTATTTGATGCGCTTAAGATGATTAATTCCTCAGATAAAAAAATTGAATTCCATATCTATGGAGGAGGGAGTTCAGAATCAATTAAATCGCTAAATCGTGCTATTAAAACTAAAGGCGTGACCGATTATGTAATTTATCATGGGTTCGTTGACCGTCAAGAGTTAGTGGAAGCCCAAAACTCAGCAATGTTATGCTTGCTATTGAAAAGAGATATTCCATTCAATAGGTATAATTTTCCAACAAAGCTACTTGATTACCTAGTTGCACGTAAAGCCGTTTTGTTGTCTGATTTACCACTGCATAAAAGGTTATTCACTCATAAAGTCGATTCTATTATGGTCGATCCTGAATCAGCAGCTGAAATAGAAAATGCACTATTATGGGCAATCAATAATGTTGGCACGCTAAACGAATTAGGGGGAAATGCAGCAGTTAAGTTATATGAGGAGTTTGATGCTACTAAAAATGTTAAACGTGTACTTGATAAATTTGGGCTTTCATTTAAAGGACTTTAAAATTGAACTTTTTAAAAAAACTAGTTTTTAATTCATTGTTTATGCTTAATGCAAATGCTTTAAATAAATTTCTATTTATTAAGGCACCAGTTGATTACCTAAGACGCAAAGGTGCGACTGTCGGTGAGGGTTGTCGTATTTACATGAAGGAAATTGGTAGTGAGCCATACCTCCTTACAATAGGCAACCATGTAAGTATTGGTAACGGAGTTGAATTACTTACTCATGATGGAGCAGTTTGGGTATTAAGAGAGCTACAGAAAAATCATGAATTAGATTGGTTTGCCCCAGTCACAATCGGTAATAATGTTTTTATTAGTAACGGTGTAAAAGTTCTTCCCGGTGTTTCTATTGGAGACAATGTTATTATTGGTGCAAATAGTGTCGTAACAAAGTCTTTAGCTTCTAACAAGGTATATGCAGGGGCCCCTGCTAAAGAAGTCTCAGATATAATCAAATACAGTAATAAAAAGCTCCCTGACTGTGTTGAGACAAAAACAATGTCTGCCGATGAAAAACAAAGGTTTTTGTCAAATTAATCATGTAAAATTAACACTTAATGTCTGATTACTTAAATTTTAATATTAGGAACAGTTATGCGTATAGTGCATATAATTGATACTCTTCGTTCTGGGGGGAGAGAAAGGCAACTTGTAGAATTGCTCAAGGGGTTGTCTAAAGAAAAAGGTATTTCTTGTGATTTAATTGTAATGTCCGATGATATTCATTATACATATTTAAACGAACTTGGTATTACGGTTCATAAACTAATTAGAAAGTCAAAACATGATATATCCTGTTTCTTTAGGCTTTATCAGTTGGTTAGCTCGATTAACCCCGATATACTGCATTCATGGGGGTCTATGTGTTCTGTCTATGCAATGCCCTATATTCTTGTTAAACCTGTTTTATTTGTTAATGGGTACTTGCGTAGTGCCCCCCCAAATTGGAACTGGAGGCATCAAGATTGGTTGAGGAGCAAAATTAGCTTTCCGATCTCAGATGTAATTGTTGCAAATTCTAATGCGGGCCTAAAAGTATATAAAGTGCCAGTTGATAAGGGTTGCTGTATATATAATGGTTTTGACTTCGATAGGGTTTCGTCTCTAGAAAATGAGCCGGAAACTAGAAATAGGCTCGGTATTCAAACAAAATATGTTATAGGGATGGTTGCGTCCTTCTCTGATAAAAAAGACTTTAAAGCCTTCATTTTATGTGGACTGAGTGTTCTAGATAGTCGAAAAGATGTTACTTTTGTTTCTGTCGGGGATGGTGAAAATAGATCTGTTTGTGAGGACTTAATTCCTGAGAAGTATAAGAGGAATTTTGTTTTTACTGGTAAGGTACTTGATACCGAATCAATTATTAGAGTATTCGATGTAGGTGTTTTATTATCCAATATTTCTCTGCATGGTGAAGGGATATCTAATTCTATTATGGAATACATGGCTTTAGGTAAACCAGTGGTTGCCTCTGATAGCGGTGGGAATACAGAGCTTGTAAAGCATGATGTTACAGGATTTATTGTTTCGGGCAATTCAATCGAAAAGGTTGTTCCCTTGCTCAATAAATTGCTAGATGATGAATCGCTCGCTTATTCTTATGGAAATTCAGGACTTAAGAGGATAAGAACTGAGTTTAGTTTTTCATCTTTAGTGAATAGATATAAAAGCATGTATTCTGAAATTCTAGCGAGAGGCTAAAAATGATAAAGCCTGTTATTAGTTACTTTGCAAATAATATGCGATATGAAAGCAGAGTGCTCAGTTGCAAATGACAACCAATCTTACAAGATAATGAATACTTCAAACAGGGAATATAAGTGAAAGATATTGTTTACTTCGCCATAATCACGAATCTTCAGCAGTTCGAACAGGGAGTGATTTATGATTCAGTCTAAAAGTGATTTGATACATTATATGGAGCAAGATAGAGTCGCGCTGAAAGTCGGTGGTATAAAAGACTTTGTTTTTCATGATATATGGAGGTTTCAGAGGCGATTACGTAAAGCCGAATATTGGAGCAATTCAAATGCCTTGGGGGCAAAGCCTATAGCCTTTTTAAAGCGAAGGCTAGCATACAATACAGGTAAGGATTTAGGTTTTTCGATCCCTATAAACACAATCGGTCCAGGACTGTCTATTGCTCATCTAGGTACTATAGTCATTAATGATAAATGCAAAATAGGTGAAAATTGTCGTATACATGTTTGTGTCAATATTGGTGCATCTGCTTCTGACTCTTCTCAAGCCCCATTAATAGGAAATAATTGTTATATAGCACCTGGTGCGAAAATATATGGAGGGATAGTTATAGGAGATAACACTGGAGTGGGGGCAAATTCGGTTGTGAATAAGTCTTTTCCTGATGGAAGTATTACAATTGCGGGTGTGCCGGCTATTAAGATCTCTGACATTGGCCCTAATGAATTTCGTTCTGTAAGTAATTTAAAGGAATAGTACAGTTGATAAAAAAAATTATTTTCTGCGGACCCTTTGGAAAAGGTGGTCGTTTTGTAGGTGGTGGGGAGTCTGGCAATCTTAAAACGCTTAAGTTATTAGAAAGTGGTGGTTATGAAGTTAAATTGGTAGAAAAACCTTACCCTAAAGGCAGGGGGCTAGTTAAACCTGTTTTTTATATTTTTCAAGTGCTTGGTTACATCTGTAGGTTTATTTATGCATTGGTTGGTTCACCCAAGGAATGTACTATTCACATTACAGGTTTTTATGGGCACCTCATATATTTAGAATGGATTTTCGTTTCTATCGGACGATTATTTTCTCGAAAAGTAATTTATGAATTGAGAGCTGGTGGAGCCGATGATTTTTATCATGTTGGTAGTAAGTTATATCGTTTGTTTTTCAAACAAACGATTTTGAAAGCAAGTATCGTATTGTGCCAGGGCAAAGAATATCAAGCGTTTGTAAAGGCTAATTTTAGTAAACAAAGTGTGTACTATCCCAATTATATGGAATCTCAATCTTTTGAACAACATGCTTCTAAAATCTTGACAGTTAATAAGTCAGATGTAATTAATTTGGTATATTTTGGGCGGTTAGTATCGTCTAAAAATGTCGAGGATATCATCGAAATAGCGTCTTTAGTCAAGGAAAGTGGCGCTGAAGTAAAGCTTTGTTTGATCGGGCCATGTAAAGCTGACTATCAAAAAATACTTGAGAGAAAGGTTGAACGGTTAAACCTAGCAGATAATGTGCAGTTTACTGGTAAACAACCAAGTGAAAAGCTATTTTCTATGCTGGAAGAGTCACATTTTTTTATATTTCCAACAAAAGAGAAAAGAGAAGGTCACTCCAATGCTCTTACTGAGGCAATGGCTTGCGGAGTAGTGCCTATTGTTTCTGATTGTGGGTTTAATCGCTCCGTTGTAGGGAGTGATGAATTTGTGATAGATGGTATTGATAGCGCTTCATTTGCAAATAAAATATTGGCGGTTTGGCATCAAGAAAATTGGCGAGAATTATCTGAAATGGTAAGGAGACGGGTCGAAAATAATTATTTAGACACAGCAGTTAAAGATAGGCTTTTATTAGCTCATAATAACAAAGCCAAAGTTAAAATAGATCATACAGTATAAGCTTTGAGCGTAGGGAAAGTCTAAATGTTAGGTAAATGTAAGATTATTAATATGCAAGTAAATGTTATAAATCAAGATAATTCTCTTGAGCAAGTACTTTTGTTAGCTCAAGAGAATTCTGGTGCTTATGTTTGTGTGTCTAACGTACATATGTGCATGGAAGTTTTTGATTCAAGTGCATTCGCAGAAATAGTCAATAATGCAGACTTGGTTATCCCTGATGGGAAACCTTTATCATGGGCGCAAAAATTACTTGGGCACAATAATGCTTCACAAGTACGCGGCCAGGATATTATGAATTCGCTATGTGCATCATCAAGAGAGCAACCTTTAAATATCGGTTTTTATGGCGGTAGCTCGGAAGCATTACTTAATACCGTGAAAGAAAAGCTAGTAGCAAGTTATCCAGGTATTAATATTACTTATGCCTTTTCGCCGCCTTTTCGCCTATTGACTGAAGAAGAAGATGATGCGGTTGTGCAGGGTATTAACTCTAGTGATGTAAATGTTTTGTTTGTCGGTATAGGTTGCCCTAAGCAAGAACGTTGGATGGCTGAACATAAAGCTCAATTAAACTGTGTAATGCTAGGTGTTGGTGCAGCATACGATTTTATTGCAGGTTCAAAAAAACACGCCCCACGCTGGATGCAAAAAATAGGTATGGAATGGTTATTTAGATTGTGCTCAGAACCTAAGCGTTTATGGCGCCGATATTTTTCGACAAACCCGAGGTTTATTTGGCATTTTGGTAAGCAGTTGTTGAAACATAAGCTAAGTAGAAAGGGATTAGTAGAAAGGGATTAGTAGAAAGGTTTGAGAAGGTTAGTTTAAGTATAAAGGTTGAAGTAAAAATTAGCGCAAAAGCTTTTTATCATGCCTTGTAACTTTTTCACTTAATGAAGGTTTACATATTTAAAGTGCAAGCATTGAAGCTTGTAAAATTTTAGGGATATTAAAAATTTCAAAGAAAGTTGCGTTAATCACCAGTGTTACCGGCCAAGATGGTTCGTATTTAGCTGAGTTATTTTTAGAGAAATGTTATGAAGTTCATGGTATTAAACGCAGTGCTTCATCGTTAAATACTGAGCGTGTTGATCACATTTATCAAGATAATCATGAAAAATGGAGTACAGTATGCCTATAAAAGATCGAACTGATTTAACGTTTTATATTGAAGCTGATCGAATTATATCCGGTAGAAGTAAGACTACTAGTTTACAAAGTAAAATATACAAAATTCTGTTTCCTGACTATATAGAGCAATTTATGGTCACTTTAAGGAAGTTGGAATATTATAAGAATTGTAAGCCGAATGTAAAGGACAAGTTTGTGTACATCCTACTAAAAAAACGCTTTAACAATCTCTCATTAAAACTTGGGTTTTCAATACCACTAAACTGTTTTGGACCAGGACTTTTTATTCCTCATTGGGGTACAATTGTAGTCAATCAAAATTGTTCTGTTGGTAGATATGCTGTACTTCATACCTCTACATGCATAGCTGGTTCTGGTGAAAAAAAAATAGGTGATGGTTTTTATCTTTCTTCTGGTTCAATTCTTACTGGTGAGTGTATTGTAGGGGATAATGTGACTGTGGGAGCAGGCTCATATGTTAACCTTAGTTGTGTCAACAGCTTTTCATTAGTAGTTGGTGCACCAGCACAGATAAAAAAAGAACGTAAGCCTTGGTATGTGGTAGATGGAGAAAGCTATTTAAAAAGGATAAACATAATAGAGGAGCTTGAAAGTAGTTTATATGTTTGATTCATATGTAATAATTCAACAAAGTGTTCATGGATATATTATAAAATATGACTCATCACAGCGGCAGGTGGCATACCACCAATAGCAGCTTGATGAATTTCTACAAATGACAGCTGTTTAAAGTGGGTCAGTTAACATGAGCTTGGCGTTAGTCTGGCTTGAGATTCAATTAGTTATTAATTAAAGTTATACATAAAGGAATAGATTAAATGAGTAAAAAAGTCGCGTTAATCACCGGTGTTACTGGTCAGGATGGTTCTTACCTTGCAGAGTTGCTTTTAGAAAAAGGTTATGAAGTTCATGGTATTAAACGTCGTGCTTCATCGTTAAATACTGAACGTGTTGATCACATTTATCAAGATAGTCATGAAGATAGTCCTAGCTTCTTTTTACATTATGGTGATTTAACTGATTCATCGAACCTAACGCGTATCATAAAAGATGTCCAGCCTGATGAAGTCTACAACCTCGGTGCACAGTCTCATGTTGCGGTATCGTTTGAATGTCCTGAATATACTGCTGATGTAGATGCTATGGGAACGTTACGTTTGCTAGAAGCTATACGCTTTTTAGGTATGGAAAAGAAAACGAAATTTTACCAGGCTTCTACATCAGAGCTTTATGGTGAAGTACAAGAGATCCCACAAAAAGAGACTACGCCATTCCACCCTCGTTCGCCTTATGCTGTAGCTAAAATGTATGCGTATTGGATAGTGGTTAACTATCGTGAATCTTATGGCATGTATGCGTGTAATGGTATTTTGTTTAACCATGAATCTCCTCGCCGTGGTGAAACCTTTGTTACCCGTAAAATAACACGCGCATTAGCCAATATTTCTCAAGGATTAGAGTCATGTTTATATTTGGGTAATATGGATGCTTTACGTGACTGGGGTCATGCGAAAGATTACGTACGTATGCAGTGGATGATGTTGCAACAAGACGTTGCAGATGATTTTGTTATAGCCACAGGTAAACAAATCTCAGTACGTGAATTTGTTACTTTATCAGCTAAAGAGCTAGGTATTACTTTAGAGTTCACTGGAACAGAACTTGATGAAGTAGGAACTGTTACCGCTATTGAAGGTGATAATGCTAAAGCACTTAACGTAGGTGATGTAGTTGTTAAAGTTGACCCGCGTTATTTCCGCCCAGCTGAGGTTGAAACATTACTTGGCGACCCTAGCAAAGCGAAAGAAAAATTAGGTTGGGTACCACAGATCACAGTTGAGGAAATGTGTGCTGAAATGGTTCAAAACGACTTAAGTAAAGCTAAGCAACATGCGTTGTTAAAAGAGCATGGCCATGATGTTCGTGTGTCAGTTGAGTAGAAAGATACAAGTGAAAAGGTTTAAGTAAAGAAAAAAGTAAAAAGTAGCAAGTTAGAAAAGAGGAAAGCGGCTAGGTGCTAGTTGAAAGGGTGGCTTTTCCTTGTGAATTTCTAACTTTAACCTCCCTAAAGGATTATCATGAAAAGAATTTTTATTGCTGGGCACCGTGGTATGGTGGGTTCAGCTATTGTGCGCCAGTTAGAACAACAAGTTGATGTTGAGCTGGTTTTACGTAGCCGTACAGAGTTAGATCTACTTAATCAGCAAGCTGTTGCTGATTTCTTTGAAAATGAAAATATTGACCAAGTCTATTTAGCTGCGGCTAAAGTAGGTGGTATTGTAGCTAATAATACTTATCCTGCTGAATTTATTCATCAAAACTTAATGATTCAGTGCAACATAGTACATGGCGCGCATTTGGCTGGTGTTCAAGATTTATTGTTTTTAGGCTCAAGTTGTATTTACCCTAAATTGGCTGATCAGCCAATGACAGAAACAGCTTTGTTAACTGATACTTTAGAGCCAACCAATGAACCTTATGCCATTGCTAAAATTGCCGGTATTAAGTTATGTGAATCATACAATCGTCAATATGGTCGTAATTATCGCTCTGTTATGCCTACTAACCTCTATGGTGAAAATGATAACTTCCATCCTGAAAACTCTCATGTGATTCCTGCTTTACTACGACGTTTCCATGAAGCAAAACTCGATGGTTTAGCTGAAGTAGTAGCTTGGGGGTCGGGCAAGCCAATGCGTGAGTTTTTACATGTAAATGATATGGCTGCAGCTTCAATACATGTCATGAACTTAAGTAATGATGTATACCAAGCGAATACTCAAGAAATGCTAAGCCATATTAACGTTGGCACGGGTGTTGACTGTACTATTCGTGAATTAGTTGAAACGGTTGCTAAAGTAGTTGGCTTTACCGGTACAATTTCTTTTGATGCAACTAAACCTGATGGCGCACCTCGCAAACTAATGAATGTGTCTCGCTTAAAGGATTTAGGTTGGCAGTATTCTATTTCATTAGAGCAAGGTTTAACTGAAACGTATGAATGGTTTTTAGCGAATCAAGATAGTTTTAGGAAATAAAGAGTAGTAGCAAGTAGCAAGTAGAAAGTTAGAAAGGGTGATCCTTTCACCTTTGTATTTTTACTCCTTCTACTCAAGCAGACACGGAGTGTTGATATGAGGTTTGAAGATTTAGACGTTTGGAAGCGTTCTGCTCGGTTATCGGCTGAAATATATAAGCACTTTGCTAGTTGCAAAGACTTCGGTTTTAAAGATCAAATTACCCGTTCTAGTTTATCTGTTCCTTCTAATATAGCAGAAGGTTATGAGCGTTGTTCAAATAAAGACACGGTTAGATTCTTATATTATTCCAAAGGATCTTCTGCTGAGTTACGAACTCAACTCTATATTGCTATGGAAATTGGGTTTATTTCAAAAGAACTTGGTAAAGCTTGGGTAGAGAAAACAATAGAACTTTCAAAAATGCTTCAAGGGCTGATAGGTTCGTTGAGGGGTAGGGATAAGTAGGAAATTTGATAGGGAATAAGTGAGAAGTTTGAAAGGTTAAAGTAGGAAGGGGAAGCCTTTGTCACTTTCACTTTGTTACTTATTACTACGGAGATTTTATGTTCTTAGAAAAAGAAGTTTTTTCCACTGTTATTGAAAGTACGCCGCTTGTTTCAATTGATTTAGTTGTTCTAAATAAGAAGGGGCAGGCATTGCTTGGGCAAAGGTTAAATAGGCCTGCGAAAGGTTTTTGGTTTGTACCTGGTGGGCGTATTTTAAAAGATGAGGCTTTGGCTGATGCTTTTAGGCGTTTAACTAAAGAAGAATTAGGTACAGAATACTCAATTGAACAATCTGAGTTACTCGGGCCTTTTGATCATTTTTATGATGATAATGTTTTTACTAACCTCGACAACAGTCACGATTTTTCAACCCACTATGTTGCAATAGCCTATGTGCTAGTGCTTAAAGATTCACTTGAGAACTTACCTTTAAATGAGCAGCATAATGGCTATAAGTGGTTTGATGTTGAAGAATTAATGAATGATGACAGTGTTCATCAAAATACTAAAAACTACTTTTAATAAGTAGAAAATAGAAATTAGGGTGGAGTAACCTTACTTCCTTTCACCTTGTAACTGATTTTAAGGAATATTATGATTTTACCAGTAATTATGTCTGGTGGCAGTGGAAGCCGTTTATGGCCTTTGTCTCGTGCGTTACATCCTAAGCAGTTTTTAGCATTGTTAAATGATAAAACACTATTACAAGAAACTATTAATCGCCTTGATAACAGTAATTGTTTAGAGCCATTAATCATTTGTAATGAAGAGCACAGATTTATTGTTGCAGAACAATTACGTGCAAACGGTACTGGCTCTAGTGATATTATCTTAGAGCCAATGGGGAAAAATACCGCACCAGCAATAACTTTGGCTGCATTAGCTGCCATAGAGAAAGGTGAAGACCCTTTATTATTAGTATTGGCAGCTGATCACGCTATTAAAGATGTTAGCGCATTTCAAAAAGCCGTTACAGATGCAACAGCTTTCGCCGAGCAGGGCAAGTTAGTTACTTTTGGTATTGTGCCAACACAGCCTGAAACTGGCTACGGTTATATTAAGCAGGGCAGCAAAAAAGTTCAGAGCGAAGCTACTGGTTTTGATGTTGATAGTTTTGTTGAAAAGCCTGATTTGGCAAAAGCGCAGAAGTATTTGGAATCGGGTGAATACTTGTGGAACAGCGGCATGTTTATGTTTAAAGCATCTCGTTACCTTGAAGAGCTAGCTAAGTTTTCTCCAGAAATGCTTGCCGTGTGTACCGAAGCTTATGAAGGTAAATCTCAAGATTTAGATTTTACTCGTATCAGTGCAGAAATTTTCTCACAATGTCCCGAAGATTCAATTGACTATGCTGTAATGGAACGCACTGAGGATGCAGTTGTTGTACCAATGAATGCAGGCTGGAGTGATGTTGGTTCATTTTCATCAATTTGGGAAGTAAGTGATAAAGATGAAAATGGCAATGTAAATTGTGGTGATGTTATTAACTACAATTCAACCAACTCGTATATCAATGCAGGTCATAAACTTGTTACAACAGTAGGTGTTGATAATTTAGTAATAGTTGAAACTAAAGATGCTTTACTTGTTGCTAATAAAGACCAAGTACAAGATGTTAAAGCGATTGTTAACAAGTTAAAAGCTGATAACCGCTATGAATATAAACATCAACGTGAAGTTTACCGCCCTTGGGGCAAGTATGACTCGCTTGACTTTGGTGACCGAGATCAAGTTAAGCGCATCACCGTAAAACCGGGTGCTAAGCTGTCTGTACAAATGCATCATCATCGTGCAGAGCACTGGATTGTTGTTTCTGGTACAGCAAAAGTAACCAATGGTGACCAAGAGATTTTACTTACTGAAAATCAATCAACCTATATTCCTATTGGTGTTGTTCACGCACTAGAAAACCCAGGAGTATTGCCACTAGAGTTAATTGAAGTTCAATCAGGCTCTTACCTAGGTGAAGATGATATTGTTCGTTTTGAAGACAAGTATGGTAGGAGCTAGTTGATGAATGCAGCAACAACTTTAAGCAATAGTAATATAGCTTTTGGTACAAGTGGTGCTCGTGGTCTTGTTGATGACTTTACACCTGAAGTTTGTGCCGCATTTACCTTAGCATTCTTATCTACAAATAAGCACTATAAGCGTTTAGCTATAGCGATTGATAATCGCCCAAGTAGCCCTGAAATTGCAGCAAGCTGTATAGCCGCTGCAAAAGATTTAGGAATAAGAGTAGATTATTATGGCGTTATTCCAACACCGGCTTTAGCTTTTACCTCGATGAACGATGCTATTCCATCAATCATGGTAACTGGTAGTCATATCCCTTTTGATCGAAATGGACTTAAATTTTATCGTCCAGAAGGGGAGATTAGTAAAGCTGATGAGCTGGCTATTTTAGCGGCTGAAGTTGAAGTGCCAGCACTAGCGTTTAATAACGAGCTTCCTGCTATATCCCACAAAGCAAGTGACTCTTATAAACAGCGTTATTTGGAGCTTTTTTCAGATGACTTATTATTAGGTAAAAAAATAGGTATTTATGAGCATTCAAGTGCAGGTCGTGATTTGTATGCTGATTTATTTACTGCATTAGGTGCTGAAGTTGTCTCTCTAGGGCGTAGTGACAAGTTTGTTCCTATAGATACAGAAGCCGTTGGTCAAGAAGATATTAAACAAGCTCAACTTTGGCAAGGTGAGTATGGTTTAGATGCTATTTTCTCAACCGATGGTGATGGCGATAGGCCATTGCTTTCTGATGAAGCAGGTAACTATTTACGCGGTGATATTTTGTGTTTATTGGCGGCACAATACCTAGAAATAGAAGCTTTAGCAGTACCCGTTAGTTGTAACTCTGGCATTGAACGTTGTGGTGCTTTCCATAAGGTAGAGCGAACTAAAATCGGTTCACCTTATGTTATAGCGCAATTTTCAGCATTGAATCAAAGCTATCAGCGTGTAGCGGGTTTTGAAGCTAATGGCGGGTTTTTGTTAGGAAGTGATATATCACTAAATCAAAAGCTTCTTTCGGCATTGCCGACTAGAGACGCACTTTTACCCGCTTTAGCGGTATTGGCTTTGGCAGGCTCAAAGCCAATATCTCAGTTACTAGCAAACTTGCCTAAAAGTTTCACGGCAAGTGATAGGTTACAAAACTTTTCAAGAGAGTCTAGTTTAAACCTTCTTGAAGAAGTAGAAGCGGATCCTCAAACATTATTGCTGAATGCAGGTCTAAAAGAGTTCACAGTAATCAGTATTGATAAAACTGACGGGCTTCGAATGACATTAAACAATCAATTTATCATACACCTACGCCCTTCAGGTAACGCACCAGAACTTAGGTGCTATATAGAAGCGGATAGTCAGTTAATAGCAATTGAATTAGTTGAGAAAGTATTGGGATATATTTCATCAGCTAAATCTTAGCTATATGTACTTATGCTAGGTTTAATGAAATATAACTACATATTAATTTAAAGTGTGGTTATATTTCGCAGAAATTAACTTGAATGCGTCTATATTACTAAAAACTCAATGATATTCATAAATTGAACAATTAATTCTTACACTGCCTACTTATAATGGTCCTTTTAGTTCGTTATAATACACCAAATTATTTTCATCAATTACAAATGGAAATAAACATTTCAAATATTAGGGATAATACATGCTCCCCAGAGCTCTTTTTAGTGACAGTTTTAGTAGCAACTCCTTTGCCACTAAACTAATAGATATTCTGATTGTAACAGCTAGTTTAATTTCAGCGTCCTATCTCTACGGTGTTCCTTTAACCCGCGAATATTTAATTGCACTCTTGGTTGTGCTGGTGAGTTTTTCTTATGTCGCTGAAGGCTTAAATTTATATCGTTCTTGGCGCGCAGGTAAGTTAAGAGAGATGGTATTCACCGCATGGTTAAGTTTACTGCTATCTTTTGGTGGTCTTGTCGTTTTCTCTTTTGTCTTGAAAGTATCTGAACAACTTTCACGTATTACTATTATGCTGTGGTTTTTACTGGCTTTTAGCTTTTTGTTTTTATGGCGTGTGACTTTACGTGCGTACAAAAAAAATAAACGCAAGTTGGGTTTGAGCAGTAAAAAAGTTGCCATTATTGGTGCTACTCAGTCAGGTATTAAGATTATGGAACAAATTAACCTGCATGATGAGTTAGGTTATGACAATGTTGGTTTTTTTGAAGATAGAGCACCCGATAGGCTTACGGGTCTGAGCTCAAGTGATATTGTAGGTTCTATCGATACAGCCGTAAATAAAGCTCGATCAGGTGAAATTGATGTTTTGTTTATCGCCTTACCTATAGCTGCAGAAAAGCGCATTGCTGAAATACTTTCTTATTTAGGTGATACTACGGTTGATGTTCATCTGGTTCCAGACTTTCTTTTATCAAACTTAATGCATTCACGTATCGACCATGTCGGTGAAATAGACACACTCAGTGTTTTTGAGTCACCGTATCAAGGCATTCGTCGTTTAATAAAGCGCAGTGAAGATCTTGTTATCGGATCACTAATTTTATGTGCGATTTTACCGATACTTACGGTTATAGCGGTAATTATTAAGCTGACATCTAAAGGCCCTGTTTTATTTAAACAAGATCGTTATGGTCTATCGGGGCAAAAAATAAAGGTATGGAAATTTCGCTCAATGTCGGTGATGGAGAATAGCGACAAGGTCATTCAAGCGACAAAAGGTGATATCCGTATCACCCCCTTTGGTGGTTTTTTACGTAGAACAAGTTTAGATGAATTACCACAGTTCTTTAATGTATTGAGTGGCTCTATGTCTATCGTGGGGCCAAGGCCTCACGCAGTATCTCATAATGAAGAATACCGTAAAAAAGTAGAGTTTTATATGTTACGCCATAAAGTTAAGCCAGGCATTACCGGTTGGGCGCAAATAAATGGTTGGCGCGGCGAAACAGACACTTTGGAAAAAATGAAAAAAAGAGTCGAGTTTGACCTTCAGTATATAAAGAATTGGTCTGTTTGGCTGGATATTAAAATTATATTTTTAACAATTTTTAAAGGCTTTGTTTCAAAAAATGCGTATTAGTCATTTTTAATAGTTTACACGACAAAGCATGAAATTAATTTAAGGGATTATGAAAATGAAAATGAAAATGAAAATGAAAACTAAGCTGCTATTTAGTGCCACTGCCGTTGCATTTTGCAGTTCAGTTTTTGCCGTAGAACCTGAACCCTATATTACTGACTCGGGCGTTGCGATTGTACCTATTATTAATACCGGCTATAAATACGATAATAATATTTTCAGCCAAGGAAATGAAACTACGGGAAGTGGAATCTTTACCCTAGCACCATCAGTAAATTTTTTACTTGATGACGGCATCAATAATTATCAACTCGATGTTGGCGTAGAGTCAGGCACTTATCTTGATAGCTCTGATGATAATTATGTTATTGGTAATTTAGGCTTTACCAGTCATTTAGAAGCAAGTTCTCGCTCTCGTTTTGACATTAAACTTGAAGCGAATACGGATATTGAACCACGTGGTACAGGCCTAACGGAAGGGTTAGGCAATGATTACGACGAACCTTTATCATACAATGAGCAATTAGCCAAGTTAACCTATGAATATGGTAGTTTAACCTCAAGTGGTCGTATAGCTTTTATGGGCCGTTATTATAATAAAAATTACACTAACTTTCCCGAGGTAACGGAAAAGAGTAGTTTCAATCAGTCTACGTTAGGGACTACTTTTTTCTATACTACAAACGCGAGTACGGATGCTTTTTTTGAAGTCAAAGCAGGGCCTATTAAGTATGACGTTGCTGAATCGATTTCACGCGACTCAGATATGTTCAGTGCATTAGTAGGGATGAAATGGGAAGCTACCAAGTTAACCTCAGGTAGTTTTAAGATAGGCCAAGAGCAGAAGAAGTTTATAGATGCAGGGCGTGAAGATTTTAAAGGGGTGAGTTGGGAGGGCAATGTTGATTGGAAACCCTTAACTTATACTACCTTAACGCTGGAAACATCTCGAGCGGCTAAAGATCCTGATGTACAAGGTGATTACATTAGTGAAAGCATTTACGCGGCAAACTGGCAGCATGAATGGGATGAAAAGGTGACTTCTACCATAAGCTTTAGTTATGTACGTGAGGAATATACTGGTGTTGTACGTCTAGATAAAAGTAATAATTTATATGCTGATGTTAGTTATAAATTTAGGCGTTGGGTTGATGTAACTTTTTACATTGAATATACCGACCAAGATTCTACCGATGAAAATATTGTATATGATAAAAACGTTGTTGGCGTAGACTTTACTTTTTCTTTATAGAGACCTTTAATGCTTATTTTTTTTAATAAACGACTATGTTTCTTCATATTTTTCAGCTTATTTATGTTACCTGTGTCCCATGCCCAAGAAGCTTATATTCTAGGTGCAGGTGACAAAATAGCTATTAAGGTCTTCGGTCAAGACGATTTAAGTATTGAAAGTTTCTTAGGTAACAGTGGTAGTGTCAACTACCCGTTTTTAGGCGAGGTTAAGGTCGCTGGTTTGTCGATAAAACAAGTCGAGCTAGCGATTACTCAAGGCCTAGAAGGTGATTATTTAGTTAACCCAAACGTTTATGTGCAGGTTATTGAATATAGACCTTTTTATATTCATGGCGAAGTAAAACAGCCGGGTGGCTACCCATACCAGCCTGGCATGACCATTAATCAGGCGGTAGCGTTAGCGGGTGGTTTAACTGATCGCGCCGATAAGGATAAAATCTCTTTATATAGAGAAGCAGATAAGAAATTTAAACAGCAAGCATCTCTTGAGCATAATGTAAATGCGGGCGACACCATCACGATAGAGCAAAGGTTTTTTTAATGACACATAGTAACATAGCCAGCGAGACAACTGTTGGAGGTAGTGATAAAACCCAAGTAATAGCTAATTCTGTAGGCTTTCAATCGATGAGTAACCAATCTGTCGAAGAAATGATTGATTTACGCCATTATTTTTCAGTATTTAAAAAATACCTATGGCGTATTTCCTCGTTAGCTATTGTGGTTGCATTATTATCGGCTGTGATTGCCCTAAATATGACATCCATATATCGCTCTACAGCCACTTTATTGATTGAATCGCAACAAAATAAAGCCGTATCGTTTGCAGAAGTTTATGGGTTAGATTCTAATCGAAAAGAGTATTATCTTACACAATTTGAAATTTTAAAATCAAGAAGCATTGCCCAGATAGTCATAGAAGAATTAAACTTAAAAGAGCACCCTGACTTTATTTTCCAGCCATCAGCTGTTCGCGCTTTTATTAATGACGTTAAACAATCACTGCCTTTTATTCCTAAAAAGGCAGTTTTAGACTTATCTATTGAAGAGCAAGAACAAAAGGCGTTACAGGCGTTAGTTACTGCTTTTACTAAACGTTTAACTATTAGCCCAGTACGAAAAACCCAGTTAGTTCATATTTCATTTCAAAGCAGTGATCCTGCTTTAGCTGCCTTAGTGGCTAATACCGTTGGTGAAGTTTATATAGAACAACATTTGATTGGAAAAATGGGCGTAACGAAAGAAGCCTCAGGTTGGTTAACTACGCGCTTGACTGATTTACGTCTTAGATTAGATGAGTCTGAATATAAGTTGCAGCAATATTTAGAAAGTGAGAACCTGATTGATATTTCAGGTGTCTTAGGTCTAGTTTCAAAAGAATTGGAACAAACCTCGGTACAGTTAGTGGTTGCAAGGAATGAAAATAATAAGTTAGAAAGTATCATACGTGTAATTGATGAATATGGTCGTGATAACTTAGAAGTATTGCAGTCGATACCCGATATTACGTCACACCGCGCGATACAAGATATTAAAAGAACATTAGTTATCTCTGAACTTAAATTATCAGACTTAAGTGGTGTTTATGGACCTAAACATCCTAAACTTATTGCGGCGAAAGCTGAGTTAATCTCTGTGCAAAAAAATCTTTCTCTTCAGGTTCAACGGTTAGTTAAAGGTGTTCAAAAAGAGTTAAATACCAGCAAACGTAATGTTCAAGCGCTTGAAATAGAACTAACCCGAATTAAAAAAGTGTATCGTGAAATAACCTCGAAAGAGTATGAATATAGAAAATTGTCGCGTGAAGTTGAAACTAACCGAAATATTTATGATACATTCTTTTCTCGCGCTAAAGAAACTGAAGTAACCAGTGATTTTAATGCCGCTGTCGCTCGATTTACTGACAGAGCTTTTAAAACTACTAAACCAATAAAACCGAATAAACCTTTATTGGTGATTTTAGCTTTTGTAGGTACTTTTGGTTTAGGCCTTGTTATTGCCTTTGTACTCGATGCATTAAATGATACTTTTAAAACAGCCAGTGACATTGAAAATAAACTATCACAACGCATGTTAGGTTTATTACCCTTAGTGGTATTGAAGAAGAATGCTGCCTTATTGCTGCATTATTTTTTTGAAGATGACTCTAATAAATTTTCAGAATCGGTACGTACTCTACGTACCAGTTTTGTGTTAACACAGTTAGATAAGGCGTCTAAAGTAGTTGAAATCACATCTACAGTGCCGGGTGAAGGTAAAACAACAACGGCAACTAATTTGGCTTTTTCATTAGCACAAGTTGAAAAAACGATTTTAATTGATGCGGATATGCGTAAACCGAGTATTTGCAAACGCTTTAATATACCGCTTTATCACCCTGGTTTGAGCAATTTAATCACCGGTACCGAACAATTTGCTGATTGTATTTATCAAGATGAAAAATCAGGTTTAACTGTTATGCCTTGTGGTCAAATACCGTCTAATCCGCTTGAATTATTATTATCACCTAAGTTTGCTGTAATATTAGATCACCTTAAAAAATCTTACGATCGTATTATTATTGATACACCACCGGTACAAGCTGTAAGTGATTCTTTAGTTATTGCTCAGCAATCAGATGCGGTAATCTATATAGTGAAAAGTGATGATACTCGTATCGGATCAGTTCAAGATGGCATAGGACGATTAATTAACTTAAATGCTAATATAGCTGGCGTAGTATTGAATAAAGTTGATACTAAAAAAATGGCTTCGAGCGAGAGTTATCACGGCTATTACAGTGATTATACCTATGGCCAAGAACAAAAGAGTTAGCCGTTCTAAGTGAATTGTTATAAAGTGGATTGCTATTTATTTGAGTGTTGAATAGCAGTTTAGCTTTTTGGTTTATAAAAATACACATCAACACTGGATCAGCCATAAAATGGCAAATGGATAATTAAGTTATGATAGATATTCATTGCCATATCTTACCTGGTATTGATGATGGCGCTAAGGATATGATTGAGGCTCTTGCCTTAATTAACTTAGCGGTAGCAGATGGTGTAACACGTATTGTGGTTACGCCGCATTTACATTTCGGTCGTTTTAATAATTACTTGTCGGTGATTGCATCGTCTTTTTTAGCTTTGCAACAGGCTGTTGATAACGAAAAAATTCAGGTTGAGTTAGCTTATGCCGCAGAAGTACGATTAGATTCTGAAATACTCTCTTTACTTTCTCGTCAGCAACTCCCTTTATATGGTAATTATAATAATCAGCAGTTTATGCTGCTGGAGTTTCCTCATAGTCACATTCCAGCCGGAAGTGACGTGTTAGTTAAGCATTTACTTAAACAGAATATTACTCCTGTTATTGCTCACCCCGAACGTAATCGAGACTTATTAAGATCCCCCGATAACATCAAAGCCTTTGTACGTTTAGGATGCTGGTTTCAAGCTACAGCAAGCTCTATAACTGGGCATTTTGGTGAAGAATGCCAAGCGTTATCCCTAAGCTATATTGAGCAAGGCTTTATTAACATTGTTGCGAGTGACGCCCATAACTTAAAACGTAGACCGCCTATATTAAGTGAAGCCAGAAGCAAAGTTATCGAATTATTTGGTGAAGAGAAAGCCCAAGAATTGTTTTACGATAATGCTTATGATATTACTGATAGTATGTTTGAAAGATAGCTTTTTCGCTAGGCTCATCGGGGGGCTATGCGCATGGCTCAGGCACGTGATTTTCGTCGTTTAGGGCCGTCATCCTCGTGGTCTATTAATCGAGGATCCAGCTTGTAACAAGGTCCTGAGTTAACTAATTAGGTACATAGCTAGGTTAAATTAAAGGATTGTCTATGAGCGCTTCATCAATTTCGTCACATCATCTGCTTAAAAGTAAGCCAGTTAACTTTATCGCTTTAGGTTTGTTATTACTGCTCACTTTGTATTGTTTATCAACTGTTTTTAGTCGAGGTGCGGCTAATGCTTGGTATTTTAATGCTGAATTTTCATTAAACGAATGGGCAAAACAAAATACTATAAAAGATAAAGCCGAATACACAGATACATTAACTTCGATAAATAAAGCCCAATCGTTAGACCCGACACATCCGCATTATGCTCATATGGTTGGCAAGATCATGCATTGGGGTGTTGATATGGGCTTTGAAGATTCATCCAAGTTAACAGAGGTTAATCAATGGTATTTATTAGCAACAGAGCTAAGACCTTTATGGCCAGATCCTTGGATTGACTTAGCTCGTTTAAACAATGCATTACATGGTTATAACGAGCAGACTATATATTATATCGACCAAGCGCTCTCTACAGGCCCTTATGTCGATTTAGTGACGGTAGGCACAATACAGGTGTTGTTATTAAATTGGCAGGCATTAGCAGGTCAAGAAAGGGATTTGTTGTTCAAACAGTTTGATATCGCAACTAAGCAATATAAATCACTACATCAGGTACTTGAGTTTGCTAAGGATTTAAACAGAGAAAAACTGTTATGTAGCCAGCTAAAGTTTAATCCTCAGTATTCAAAACAAAAAGAATGGTATCCATATAGAAAGTTTTGTTTGAAGTAACCTCGTTATACTCGAAGCACATTCTCCTGAATTCGTCATGCTGAATTTATTTCAGTATCAGGATCTCGTTTAGGTTGCCACTTGCTGGTTAAGATACTGAAACAAGTTCAACATGACGTGAGTTCCTGAATTCGTCATTCCCGAAGTTTCTGATCGGACGTAGCATGGATGCTAAGTTTCGACAAAACACATCGAAGATGCGTAAGCGTCCTGCAAAGAGCATCTAAACAATAAGTAGTTATCAAGTTAAGTTACTTCAAACAATTATTTGGAGTAACTTATGAAAATAACGCGAAGCCATGAGCAATGGCGAACTATCCTTAACGAACAA
>MAAB01032295.1_pt1 | contig 131159 bp, 106 predicted proteins | sample 1115991 | NCBI WGS metagenome assembly MAAB01 (sample SAMN04961124, study PRJNA320927) | seawater metagenome | isolation source: sample BD02T18 sea water enriched with oil for 18 days | place: USA:Gulf of Mexico | collected 2013-07-27 | reverse complement strand
TTCAGCTGAACCTTTTTGATCGAAGAAATTTGTACGATTTGTTCTCGCCACCAATTGATGACGAGCCAGATAAAAACAAACAGTTGTCGATGTTATGAAACTGTGGGACAGCAGTGATAGGAAGTATTGATGTCTGAATTAAATGTATTAAATCGAATTGTTTCAAAGTTAAATGTTTTGCCTGAATCTGTTCGAGGCCAGGCAATCTCATTATTGATTGGCCGAACGGTTCGTTACGCAGGTACAAGTAATATTTATATTGAGAAATTAACCACAACCGAATCAATCATGCGATTGAAAAACAGGAAGAAGGTACAGAATCATATAGGCTCTATTCATGCAGCAGCAATGGCTTTGTTGGCAGAATCGGCAACGGGGTTGCTGGTTGGTATGAATGTTCCTGATAGTAGTGTTCCTGTAATTAAAACGCTCCATGTAGATTATCTAAAGCGTTGTCAAGGAGATATTAAGGCCGTAGCTCGTTTGACGAAGGAGCAAATTGAACAGATTACTACGACTGAGAAAGGAGAGGTGACTGTAGATATTACGGTTACAGATGAAAAAGGCGGCGAGCCTATTCGCTGTGAAATGATTTGGGCGTGGACATCTAAAATAAGAAAATAAAGCTAAGAAAAATAGGGTAATGAAAGGGCAAAAAGGCAGTTTAAATTTTACCCTTTCATTTTTATTACACTTATTTTAAACAGTACAACTGTTTTCGTTGGATAAGCTTTCTATTGGAGTGGTGGCGTTATTGTACTCATGGCGGACTTCGCTAGGTGTTTTACCCGTCCAACGTTTAAACGCTTGGCGAAAGTTGGCAGCATCACTGAATCCTACCAAGTTGGCAATTTCATCTACACAAAATTGAGTTCCGGTTAGGTAATTGATAGAAAGCTGTTGTCGAACCTCATCAAGAATTCGTTGAAAGCTTGTTCCAGCCATTTGCAGCTTTCTTCTTAAGGTTCTTGGTGCAACATCCATAACGTCTGCAACTTGATCGATTTTCGGGAAGTAGCCGGGGCGTGCAAGTAAGATGTTTCTTACTTCTTCTTTATGGTCTAACGATGCTTTATCTTGTTGTGTAGTTTCTGCGCATAGCTTTTCTAATAATTTAGCGGAGAGAGGGTTGGCTTTGGGAAGTGGACGTTCTAATAAGTTATCTCGTAATAGAATTTGATTAAATTGGCTGTTAAAAACTAATCGAGTATTAAATAAATTACGGTAGTGTTCAGCGTAACTTGGCTCTGGGTAAGTGAAGTGGATTTCTTCCGCTACGTCACCGACTTCTAATAGCTCTTGAGCAAGAAGAAAGACAGGCCCTAAAGACACTTCTACGCAAAATGATAATAAATCCCCTACACCGTATTGGTCTGTAACACGATATATGCTTTTACCGTTAGCGTGCAGGAATTGATGGTGTAATTTTGGTCCAGCCACGTCGATATATCGCATGCCCAACTCAATAGCGTGTTGTAAGGAGCTACAACTGAGCATTGCGTAGCCCAAAATGCCAAATGAGGCGATATCGGAGCGCTTGGCTGCCAAGATACCAATCTCTTTCGCTGGGGCTAGGGCGCGAACGTTGTTAAACAGCTTTAATTCTTGTTGGTGAGAAACAAGAGCGCAAGGGTCGTTAAGTTGTCCATTGTCTATTCCAGTGCCTTCCAGTGCTTGTTCTGGGGAAATATTGAATTCGCTCAATAAGTTAACTAATAAATTAACGTCATTCAAATTGTGCGTGGTTTCGTGTAATTTGTCTGTAAACATAGCGGCGGCACCAGTGTTTGTTATTTTTGCTTTTGTACGTCCGTACCATTAAGTGGTTAATCTACCGTATACTTGGCCATATTGAAACCCGGTTGCCGTATTTAACCTGTTATTTTGTTAATATTTGTCCAAAGCAATTTAGGCTTATTGTGGGCGGTGGGTTACGAGGAAGTCGAGGGGCAAGCGTGAGTCAGTCAGTAGAAAAAAATGTTTGGGTGTTGGCGGTTGTGTTGGCGTTTGCTAATTGTGCAGCCCCGATCATCGTGTTTGTTGGTAGCATTGTGGGAGGGCTATTAGCGCCAAGTGACGGGTTAGCAACGTTGCCTGTGGCGCTGTTTGTTGTTGGAGCAGCCACCTCTGCCATACCATCTGCTTTACTTATGAAGCGAATCGGTCGAAAAAAAGTATTTTGGGGGGCAGGGGCTCTTGCCGTAGTTGCCGCAATTGCTGCGGCTCAAAGTGTAGGGTCAGGTATTTTTGTCTGGTATTGCGCAGCCGTGTTTGTGTTGGGTATGACCAATGCGGTGGTACAACAGTTTCGCTTTGCTGCGATGGAAAGTGTTTCACCTGATAAAATGACTGAGGCTGCATCGCGAGTTTTGTTGGGAGGGGTAGTTGCAGCATTTTTGGGCCCTGAGCTTGCGTTGAGTTTCAAGGATCTAGGTGGTAATGAATATGTCGGTTCTTTTTATGCCCTGGCGGGGGCTTTGTGTGTTGCTTGGTTTTTTTTGTTAGTAGGCTACAAAGAAGTTGTGTTGGTACCGTCTGGTGTAGAGATAGAGGCTCGCTCAATTGGGCAAATATTCAGTCAGCCTTTGATATGGGTAGCTGTGATGGCTGGCGTGATTGCATTTGGTGTCATGAGTCTGATAATGACGGCAACACCGGTAAGTATGCATGTGTTAAATGATTATAGTTTGGAAGATACTAAATGGGTTATTCAAAGCCATATAGCAGCAATGTTTATCCCTTCTTTATTTACACCAATAGTTGTGCGATGGGTCGGTCTTGTTGGCATGATGGGGTTGGGGCTATTTGCTTTTACGCTAGCTATTATTATTGGGTGGTGGGATCAGCATTTACTGCATTATTGGTTTGCCTTGGTGTTACTGGGTGTCGGTTGGAATTTTTTGTTTATTGGAGGAACCGCACTATTGCCTCAGGGTTACACCGATGGTGAACGTTTTAAAATGCAAGCAACGAATGATGTCTGTGTTTTTGTGGTACAGGCGTTAGTTTCTATGTTGTCTGGCTGGCTTCTGTATAGCGTCGGTTGGAAAATATTGTTGTTGATGTGTTTACCATTGATAGTGATTCAGATTCTCATTATTGCTTATTGGAAAAGGGGTTTATCCGCGCAACACAAGGCATTATAATTGGAGTCAAATCATCGTTAACTGAATTAAGAATTGATACCAATGCAAGAAACTCCTATGCCAAAAAAACACACACTCCCAAAAAAAGTAGAACATCAACAGATTGATGCCGACAGATTGTTAAAGCTTACCACTTACGCATCTGTCGCTACTGCGATAATTTTGATTGTTGCTAAGGTATTTGCGTGGGGGGCTTCGGGTTCGTTAAGTGTGTTAGCATCCTTAATTGATTCAATTATGGATGCGGCAGCCTCTATTATTAATTTGGTGGCTGTTCGTTATGCATTAATACCCGCTGACGAGGATCATAAATTTGGTCACGGAAAAGCAGAAGCATTGGCTGGACTTGGCCAAGCTATGTTTATCACTGGCTCTGCTATTTTTTTGTTATTTCATAGTATTGATAGAATACTTCATCCGCGAGAAATTGAGCAGGTGAGTGTTGCCGTGGCGATTATGGTTTTTTCCATTGCAGCGACTGCTATTTTGTTGATGTTGCAGCGATACACGGTTAAGCGTACGCAATCAATAGCGATTAAAGCAGACTCGCTGCATTACGCCGCCGACTTGTTTACTAATGTGGGTATTGTTGTTGCTCTGATGTTAGCTCATTTTGGCTGGCCTGGAATAGACCCCATTTTCGCCATTCTTATTGCATTTTATGTGTTGTATAGCGCGTGGAGTATTGTTGTGGAGTCTGTGAATGACCTGCTCGATAAAGAATTGTCGGAATGTGTTCAACAAGCAATCGTTAAGATCGTTATGTCGCATAAAGAAGTTAAAGGGGTTCATGATTTACGTACGCGTCAATCTGGTCGAAACAAAATCGTACAATTTCATATAGAGGTAGGTCGCGACTTGCCACTTTGGCAAGCTCATAACGTGGCAGAGGAAATAGAGCGGGATTTACTGGCCGAGTTCCCTGAAGTTGATGTGATTATTCATCAGGACCCGTACCCAGCTCAAGCAGTGCAAGCCCTTTAGCCTTCTTAGGATGTGACAGAGCCAGGAATTAAGAGTATGAGTGGCGATATGCAAAATCAAGGATTTCAAAGTGAGGTGCTTAATGTAATGCAAGAACCATTTTTTTTTGGTTCTAATTGCGCGTCAGTTGATCTGATCGAAACACACATATCCTATGTTTTTTTGGCGAATAGTGTTGTTTATAAAGTTAAGAAAGCGGTTGACTTTGGTTTTTTGGATTACTCAACACTGGAAAAGCGAAAGCATTATTGTGATATTGAAATCACATTGAATCGACGTTTGGCACCTGAGTTATATATTGGTGTTGTGGCAATTTGTAGAGATAACAAAACGGGGGGTATTATATTGGCTGATGTTGCCAATAATGACTTCGAGGTTATTGAATATGCTGTAAAAATGCATCGTTTTGAGCAAGAATCAATTTTAACATTGTGGATGCAATCTCAGCAGGCATTAGTACGAGAAGCGCAGTTCTCTTTGATAGGTTCACGTATCGCTGAGTTTCATTTGACCACCCCAAAACTAGGCACTCAAAGTAAAAGTATGCTGGGGAAGGGGGGGAGTGTACGGTTTGCTGTGGAGCAAAACTTTCAACAGGTGTCCCGTTTGATTATTGATGAATCAGATAAGAAACGTCTGAAGTGTTTGTTTGAGTGGACTGAGGGTGAGCTGAAACGGCATTCGTCTTTGTTTGAGCAGCGATTTGTTGATGGCTTTGTCCGTGAGTGCCATGGAGATCTACATGCTGGGAATATTGCGGTTATCGATGAAAAGCCTTTGTTGTTTGATTGTATCGAGTTTAATGACCAATTTCGTTGCATTGATGTGATGAGCGAAGTGGCGTTTTTAGTAATGGATCTTGAGGCAATGGATGCATCAAAAGAAGCTATGGATGTACTTAACGCATATTTATTCAAAACTGGAGATTATGCTGGGCTGCGGCTACTGAATTTTTATAAAGTTTATCGAGCGATGGTTAGAGCAAAAGTCGCCATACTACGTTTGGCGCAAGATGGGGGGGCTGCATCGGATAAGTCTGCCGTGTTAGAGGCTTATCGTTGTTATATTGATTTAGCCATGTCTTATGTTCAGGCAGCGACACCGAGTTTAATTATGACACATGGTGTGTCAGGTACTGGAAAAACGACCGCTGCAAGGTATCTGTCACGCCGCTGGCCTGGGGTTCACCTAAGAGCAGATGTTGAGCGAAAGAGGTTGTTTGGGCTTCAGGAGCTTGAATCAAGCAAACAGAAGGGGGTCGATATTTATACACCTTTAGCGACAACGCGGACATTTGAGCGATTGCGGGATATTGTCAGTTTGTTGTTAGAGGAAAGAATTAACGTAGTTCTGGATAGTACGTTTCTGCATATGGGTGTGAGACAACTTTTTTTCAGCTTAGCCGAAGGTAAAGGCTGTGTTGTCCATATAGTATCTTGTCAATTAAGTGTAAAGACCCTTCGTCAGAGATTGATGCATAGAGAGCAGGCAAAGGATGACGCATCAGAAGCGAATGTTTTTATAATGGAGCAACAGGCAGGCGAGGAAGAGCCGTTAACAAAAGAGGAACAGAAAAAGACCTATTTCGTAGATATGCAGGACGGAGCAGAGGCGCTGGCAGATGTGTTGAAAAGGTTGGGTCGGAAGGAGAACTATGTGAGGGAGAAGAAATAATAGCGAATGCTATTATTTCTCTACAGAATCGAGCTGTGCGATAACGTCTGCAATGCGTTTTTCCATCTCGTCAATCATTTCCCAGGTTGTGTGAACGGGAAGAGCTGCGATTCGATTACGACCCATTTTAAACAGGCCTTTTTGAATGTATTCAAGATCTTCTTTGATTGGGTTACTCATGATATAGCCTCGGTAATTCGCTCGGTATACGGTGGCGCTTGGGTACGGTAGCGCCGAGATAAAATAGTGCGATGGATAGTACAGAGTTTATATTGGCAATACAAGAGGGCGTAATTGAGGTCGTCTGATCTCTCTACTTAAGAGGGAACCTTATGAATTATGAAGGCGTACTGTTGTTGATTTAAGCACTGAGTGTAATTCGTACTGAGTGCCTTCTTTATTTAATTCAATGTAGAAAAAGTAATCTCTAGCGGGTTTTAATGTCATAGGGGTGCTTTTACCTTTCAGGCCTACATGGCGTAAGCCAGCGTCGACTTCTAATGTGGTTTTCTCCCCCGGACCTAATGTTGCTACAACCCAGTCATCAATTGATACTGCGGTAATGATAGGGACGCTATTGTCATTTCGATTACGTACAAAGGTAATGCGCGCCTTGCCAGAGCTCATATGGCTTATCGCGGGTTGAAAGTGTGACCTTGACGATGACTGACCTGTGGAAGAGCAGGCAGTTAGAACGACGGCTAAAAGCATAATAAACAAGCATTTTTTCATTGTTATACACTCTATTCTTATTGTTTTTGTTTGTGAGCTTGAGTTTGCCACAGTCCACAGTTTTTTTGCAAAAGAAATTGGTCAAAATGCCGAACAACTTTGACCAAAAATTGAACTTCGTCTACCTTGTAAAGGTATAAGGAAAATCCCTTTGTCCTATAGGAAAAGGTAAAAGCGTTAACTATCAATCGCTTAAAATACAACCTAACAAGATTTTCCTGGCTATCTGCTTCATTGGCTCAGTAAATTTCTTCTGAAACGTTTTTCCGGAAATTACACGGTAAAGTTTCGGTAAATAAGAGCCATTTCAGAAATATAATGATCTAAATTAGAGACACTTTAATGTCATACAGAGTACGTGTGGTTTTATGCTGGACTTGGTTGATTGGGTTTTGCTTTGCTGGAATTAATGTATATGCTGCCGACGTTCAGTTTGAAGTGGAGCTTCAAAGTGATACACGCTCTCTCAGTATTGGAGCATCACTGGAGTATTTAGAGGACGCAATAGGTGGATACTCATTAGATGATGTGAGAGAACCTGGTTTATCGGAGCGTTGGATAAAAAGCATAAAAAATGTGCCTAACTTCGGTTTTTCTTCTTCCGCATACTGGTTTCGTTTCAAGTTATCAAATGCGAGCAATGATCGTTTCTCTGGATTGTTGGAACTTGGCTACCCATTGTTAGATTTTATTGATGTATACCTATTATCTGCCGCTAATGAGAAGAAAGCGATGCCAGATTATTTACTGGGTGATTCAAAGGCGTTTGGCCAAAGAGTAATACCTCATCGTAACTTCTTAATTCCATTGGTGATGCCGGCACATGAATCTTTTTATGTTTATATCCGGGTTGAAACGGGAAGTGCAACACAGTTGCCTATTGTAATCTGGGAGGATCAGGCATTTTATCAGGCAGATGCCGACTGGTTAATGCTGCAGGGCGTTTTTTACGGGATCATGCTAATTATGGCACTGTACAATTTGTTTGTATTCGTGGCGATTAGGGATGTAAGTTATTTTTTCTACGTATGTTATGTCGTTGGATTCGCTGGTGTAATGGCGTCTATACAAGGGTTAGGGTTTCAGTATGTTTGGGCGGATAGTTTATTGCTTCAGGATCGAGCTCCAGTGTATAGCATCTTATTCGCGACTCTTGCTGTTGTGGTATTTACCGATAGATTCTTAAGTCTAGAGCAGCGTTCGGAGCGTTTGCATAAAACGGCTACGTTGATAGTGATGTCCATTGTTGCTGCAAGTTTTCTTGCTTTCTTACTACCGTATTCTCTCTCTATTCGTATCGCCGTGATGTTGGTTATAGCGATCGGAATATATTGTATGTCTGCAGGAATTATCATCAGCTCCTACGGCCATAAAGAAGCAAAATATTACACGGTAGCATGGAGCGTATTTATTGTTAGCATTTTAGTGCTTGCGCTAAACAAATTGGGCTTTTTACCAAGAAATGTATGGACAGAAAATATGGGGCAGGTAGGAGCTGCGATAGAGGTAACCTTATTGTCATTGGCTCTTGCCGATCAAATTAACCGTGAGCGAAATGAAAAACTGACGGCACAAGATGAAGCTATACATCAGGAGAGAGAAGCTCGCCTTGCACATCAACAGTCTGTTGAGGCTCATAAAAAAGCAGAAGAGCAATTAACTGGACGAGTAAAAGAGCGCACTTTTGAGTTAGAGTCTGCCCTGGAAGATTTGTCTATTGCAAACAGGAAGCTGAAGGAAATATCTACGATAGATGGCCTTACGGGAGTTCGTAATCGACGTTACTTTGATTTAATGATATTGAAAGAATTTCAAAAATGCCGAGAAAGCGAGAGTCCGATGACATTGATGATGTTGGATATTGATCATTTTAAAAACTTAAATGATGAACATGGACATTTGTGCGGTGATGAGTGCTTAAGAGCCATAGCCTCAGTTATCAACGATACTGTTAAGTGGCCCACCGATGGCGTGGCTCGGTATGGGGGGGAGGAATTTGTTGTTCTATTGCCAAAAACAGCGATGGATGGCGGGCAGCTGTTAGCAGAAAAAATTCGATCACAGGTTGAATCCAGGGTGTGGGACATTGGGGGAAAATCGCTAAACGCCACTGTTAGTATTGGTATCGCATCATTGAACCCGGTTACTGATAACGACACCCCAGAAAAATTAATTGCAAAGGCGGATGAAGCTTTGTATCGAGCGAAGGGCAGTGGTAGAAATCAGGTGTGTGTGGCATGAGTTGGTTTAATAGAATATCTCATCGAATTTCACTTGTTCTTATGGTTGCTATTTGTCTTGTTAGTATGTCGAGTCGAGCTGAATTGGTGCTCAGCCGTTTTTCAGGTAATGAGAATTTGTCCCAATATCTATCATTTGTAGAGGATAAAGAATCTGTTTGGTCTGCTGATGATGTGTACCGGTCATTTGATGATTTGCGTTGGATAGAGAACCGAGAGACGGAATTGAATTTAGGGTTTACTCAGTCAACTTATTGGTTTCGGGTGGCAATGAAAAATGATATGGCCACTAAATTTACGGGTGTGTTGGGTATGGAATACCCATTGTTAGATGATATAAAAATTTATCAGGTTATCGATAGGGGGAGACCGTGGCCGGTTGCTCATGTGGGAGATTTACAAGAATTTTCCAAACGTATTATACCGCATCGAAATTTTTTAGTCCCGATAGAGCAGGCTGCAGGAACCGATGCGGTTTACCTTATTCGGGTGCAGACCACCAGTGCATTACAGTTGCCGCTGTATCTAGGTAATGAGCGGGATTATTTGATTAATGATTTTGACTGGATGGTTGGGCAGGGTGTGTTCTTTGGCATTATGTTTATAATGGCTGCATATAATCTTTGTGTATACGTGGGAGTAAGAGATAAAAGCTACCTGTATTTTGTTGCTTATGTTATTACTTTCTCTTGTGCTGTCGCCAGCATTCAAGGTACGGGGTATCAGTACTTGTGGCCTGAGAATGCTGGGTTTCAATCAAAGTGTGTGTCGTGGTTTATATTGATGTCGATAGTATGCGGAGCGTTATTTGCGGATGGCTTTTTGAACGTTAAAGCTAACGACGAGCTACTGTACAAAATATTGCAAGTAGTTGGTGGAACGGCCCTGTTTGGCGCTGCGCTAGTTCCCTTGATTGACTACCAATACAGTATTCAGATTGCTATTGCCATGGCCTTGATAGGTTGTGCGTATTTCATGGTGCTGGGGGTTATTCTTTGGGTTAAAGGTGTGCGCGAGGCCTCTTATTTTTCCATTGCTTGGGTCGTAGTGTTGTCCGCAATCGTGGCGTGGTCATTGAATAAATTAGGTTTGGCCCCTAGAAACTTCTTAACAGAATACTTCTCGCAGTTTGCGCTTTCTTTTGAGGTGGCTTTACTGTCCTTTGGTTTGACGGATCGGATAAATAGAGAACGGATTGAGCGTATTCAGGCGAAAGAGCTGGCTTTGACATTTCAGCGGCGCGTTGTTGCAGCGCAAAAAGATGTACTTCACGCGCATGAAAAAGCGGAAAAGCAGCTAGCGGAAAAAGTGGATGAACGCACCAAAGAAATAAATGATGCAATGACTCAATTATCAAAAGCAAATGCTAAGCTGAAATCTATGTCAATCATCGATGGATTGACGGGAGTTCGTAATCGACGCTACTTTAATGAAATGATTGAAAGAGAAGTAGGCATGACTCGAGATAATGCTAATCCTATAGCATTGTTAATGATGGATATTGATGATTTTAAATTATTGAATGATCAGTACGGGCATCTTGTTGGTGATGAGTGTTTGCGAGCGGTTGCTGAAGCTATTCAGGATGTGGTTACCTGGCCGATTGATGCGGTGTGCCGTTACGGCGGCGAAGAGTTTGTTGTGTTATTGCCAAACACTCCGGTATTAGCGGCGCAGGCATTGGCAGAAAAAATCCGAAAAAGTGTTGAGCATTTGGGCTTTGAAAATGAGTCAGTGAAAGTGACAATAAGTGTCGGGATTGCTGGCTGGCCGGAAATCAGTGAGACGGCGACGCCGGAGATGTTGATAGGAGAGGCTGACGGAGCGTTGTATAAAGCAAAAGGTCAAGGTCGAAATCGTGTGGTTGTGGCCTAGAGCCTTCTAGTGATGGAGCCCTAGGCCTGGATATATTACTTCCTCGCCGCTAGCTTTAAGCCATTTGAAGCCCGGCGGCTTGAAAGTTTAAGGTGTAAAGCTTAAGGCGTTTCTGTTGCATTTTTAACGAGTATTCCATTTCTTTAAAACGGGTTGTTACTGCGGCGAATTCCCACTTAAATTGAAGTGCCCCTTTTTTTCCTTGTAATGCATCTTGCAGCGCATCTTGTAACGACTGTCGTTTAGTTTGGTACCATTCAGCACGTAATGAAGTCCATTCTGAAAGAGTGGCAAGAAATTCATCATATTCTTTTTCTAATGAGGACTTCCATGCTTCAAGGTTCGCTAAATGGCTGGATTCTAACTGTTGGCTCGCTTGGCTAAATTGCATCTTTATCTGAGCTTCACGTATTTTAAAGGTCGGTACTCGACGTAAATTACTCGCAAGGCCTATCCAGGAAAGGCCGCAAATGAGCCATTTTGTAGGGTCAAATTGCCACCAACGAACACCGTTTCGATAATCAGTTTGGAAATGGTGGTGGAAGTTGTGGTAACCCTCCCCATAGGTGATAAGTGCAACAAGTGGGCTGTCTTTAGCGGTATTGGTGTTGGTGTATGGTTGTTTTCCCCACATATGAGCAAGGCTGTTTATGAAAAATGTGGTGTGATGTGTAATGACAATACGTAAGACGCCAACAAGTAGCATTGTACCTACGATATCGCCATGAATGACACCGAGTACCAGTGGTAATAGAATATTGCTAGAAAGCGCTAGTAACATATAGTATTTGTGTTGGAAGGCAACAATGGGGTCTTTCTTTAGATCTCTCACGTTTGAGAAGTCCTCTTCTCCACTTGGGTAAGCTCGCAACATCCAGCCGATGTGAGCAAACCAAAAACCTCGTTTTATAGAATATGGATCTTTGTCGTTATTATCGATATGCCGATGGTGACGGCGATGGCCAGAAGCCCATATAAGTACGCTGTTTTGTAAAGAGTGAGTGCCCCAAAAAGCAAAGAAGAGGCGCACTAAAAAATGGGCAGTGTAGGCATTGTGGGACCAAAGCCGATGGTAACCCGCGGTAACGGATATGCCACAAAGGGCTACGGTGGCTAACATCATAAGCCATTGTGAGGGGTCAAAGCCCTGAGTTGCCCCATAAACAGGTACACCAATCGCCGCTATCAGAAATGTTATACTGAACATTAACGTTGTGACCCAGATCACGGGGGCGTTGTGGTTAAGTGTTTCTTTCATGGGTGAATCCTGTTAAATCAATGTCTTAAAATAGTGAACAATCGTTTCGTTTTTGGATTTTACAGGATTTAATGGAAAACGTACACAATGTAGGCAAATTCTGTGGCGGGCAAATAGGCGAGGGTCGTTAGATGGAGATGAAGACAAATGAAAAAGCAGTTTAAAAGCATAAAAAAAGGAGACACGTAAATTACGTGGCTCCTTTTAAAACGATCTAAATGGCGTTATTTATTCAGCTGCCTCAGCTGTTTCTTCAGTTTCTTCAGTTTCTTCAGTTTCTTCAGTTTGACCTTTTTCAATAAGGTCACTGAAGGTTTGTTCGCTAGACTCTTTAGCTTTTGCAATAAAACCTAAAGAAGCGCTACGAATAGAGCTAATAGAACCTTTCACATCTTCAAACGGTCCAGAAACATCTTTTGTTAGCTGTGCTAACAATGATTCTGCACCTTCTGCTTCGGCAGCTTTTTGAGCTTCACCGGCTTCAACAAGTTCATTGAACTGCTTGTTGCTTTCTTCTTTAATCAATAGGTAAAGGCCACGTGATGCATTGATCACTTGGTCAAGTGTAGTGTTAAATTGCTCAAGTTGCTCTTTTACGCGATCTGAGATTTCCGTCATCATAATTCCCTCGATTACTGATCATAAATTGCTAATAAAATAAAAAACACTCGGTAAAGACAATCTCGCCACTATGGTGTGCTGCGGGAGCTCTTCACAGAGGTACCCTTCAGTGTGCGTACTTCGTACTACGAGAGGTAATCTAACAGAGAAATATGACATTTCCGTGATACAAAACTACCGCCATACTGCTTACAATGCGCGCTTTATCACCATAACTTCTGGCGGACAACACAGGCTTTACTGTAGGCAATATTACGGAGAAAAATTAGAATAAAAACCCTAATTACGTTCATTGTATTGACGTTTAGCGATCAATTTACTTTATTGTAGTGCGAAATCGTTTCGACGGCGTCGAGGGAGTACGCCGTTGACCATTTTTTTGGCTGCATGGTAACCAGATAGCTTTTCTTTGGGGAAAAAAGGACCAACACCTTTGATTTCTTCTGCATCCGCAACACGGTAACGCTGATCTGCACATTTTAAAATAGCAGACGAAATGTTAACGATGCGGGTGTCCCCAAAAGGGGATCCAACACCGCTGTTGAGGGTTAAACCAATCGAAATATCTCGGATGGGATCTGCCCAGGCGCCTGACCCGCCAAAACCAAAATGGCCAAAACATTGCTGTGTACTGGAACCCAGGGCGAAGACTCGATGGTAACCGAGTCGCCAGTGCATCGGTAAGGGGATGACTTTACCTGGATCTCGATTTTGAATTTGCATCATGTTTTGTACGGCTGCTCGAGAGAGAATGCGTGTGCCATCAATTTCACCGCCATTGGCGAGCATTGCGTAAACCTTTGCTAGAGAGCGGGATGTGAACATGCCGTTCATTGCGGGTATGCAGGCATTTGCGATATCAGAGTGGTTTAAATCCAGATACAGCATGCCTCGGGGGATTAGTGCCGAGATCGTTTGGTCTAGGTCGATGTTGGCTAACTTCAATCCTTGGGTAATTGCTTTCAGTGCATTTCGTTGAAGTATACGTTCAACCTGCTTTCCGGTGCGTTCACCTCCAATGCTATTGATAAGGTGCGCGCGGCGCTTGTTTTGTTCCGGTGGCATGCCAACAAATAATCCATCAAGACCTAAGGGTTTTGATAACTTTTCTGATAAGACTTGTTCAAATGGCTTATTGGTGACTCGGTGAATCAACTCACCAATAAGCCACCCATATGTTAGGGCATGATAACCATTGTGTTGGCCTGGGGTGTGTACAGGACGCGAGCGCTCAATTGCACCTATCATAAAATCCCAGTCGAGCATTTGTTCCGCATCTTCGATCATGTCTCTAATGTGAAATAATCCGGCTTCGTGACAGAGTAGCTGACGTACCGTAATATCTTTTTTGCCTTTTTGGGCAAATTCGGGCCAATGCTTTGAAACGGGGTCGTTGTAATCGAGAAGGCCTTGATCGACAAGAATATGTAAAAGGGTAGAGGCAACCCCTTTTGTTGTCGAAAAAGACATGGCTAGTGTGTCTGATTGCCAGGCGTCACCATCCTTGTTGCGAGTGCCGCCCCAGATGTCGACGACACATTGCCCCCTGTGGTAAACCGTTAGTGCTGCACCGCCAGGTTTGTTGCGGGGAATCTGGTTACGTAATAAATCTGCGACTTTGCCGAAATCTGGATGTACGTAACCTTGCAGCATACTTTTTCCTTATTTTTGTAGTACATACATAGATTTATAGCAGCTATGCGGAGAAATGACATGAAATTGACACAATAAATGGGTTGTTTTGGTGCGTTTTTATGTGGTGGGGAGAGTTTGATTGCTTATAGAGCTCGATTGGTTGGCTCTGCTGTCATAGTGCTTAGTGGTCTATGGTGGTTAAATAGGCTTCATTAACACAGGCGCTGTGTTGCATTGAATTAGATTGAAAAGGAGTAATCACATTGACCTACTATACGGCCTTTGCTGCCTCGGAATCCCTGCGATGCCTGAATGAATCCTTTGTTGCAGAATTAGCGGCATCACCTTCTCGAGCGTTGGCTCCTGACATTGTTCGTTTGCTAGAGCTGTTTTCCGATGAATGTATGGATGCATATTTTTTGAACCCTGTTGAGATGATTGATCTAAACCCAATGGGGAAGAAGGTTGTATTAGGTGGTGTGGCGGCCATCAAAAAGACAATTAAACTTGCACTTAAAAAGGTGCTGGGGAAGCTTCCTAATAATGAGTTGGTACCGTTGGCAGATTACATAGATTCGATGTTGTTAAAGCCACAAGAGGGCAGTGATCTGCCTACCTATATTGCCGTAGTGTTACCTGATGAGCTACATCAACGTATTACCGAGGTAGTGAGCAATGGTCGAGATACCGAGCCGCATTTGGTGGTAAAAGAGTTCTCAATTGCCTTGTGTGATTTGGTGGATGTTGCAATTGAAAGTTATTTTGAACGACCGATTGAAATGATGAAGTTGGGATATTTGTCTGAGAAAATTGCCCGCTTGGCAAATGATGCTGTGAGCTCTGGAGCAAAAACGGTGATTAAAAAAGTGACTAAAACCATGCGCAATGAAGAGTTGTTAGCTTTTTTTGGGTTTGCTGAATCAATTGTTGTTGATGGCCCTGCAAAAGAGGCAGAGGTGGGTATAAGTGTTCATTCCGCGGGGTGAATTATTGTACTAAATTATTGCACTATTTGTTGTACTACATAAATATCAGCAACATTTCCTTGCAGCATTCGATCGAGAGGTGATTCATAGTGAAGCTCGGGGTGCGGAGTATGTAGCATATGGGTGGTATTGCTTTGGATGTTGGGATTTGTCTTTTTAAAAACGTCGTCAATATTAAGCAGATATGAAATTCGTTCTAACGTGTCGCGAGGAAGTGTGCCTGTTTTTCCATTCTTCCAATTGGCATAGGTTGATGTTGCCGTAAGGCCAAGCAGTGTCATTGCATCTTGTCGGCTGAGTTTCCAGCGGTGAGCAATGTCAAAAAATCCTTTTAAGGCTAGCTCTGCGATACCTCGTCTTGCGACGATATCTTGCTTGTCCATGACGTATCTTAATCCTTTGCTGGAAAACCTTATACAAAAAAGGCCGATAGAATGATTCTATCGGCCTTAATTTAAACAGATTACGTATTAATAACGATATTTACCATTATTAATATTACTTAGTATTTCATCAGTAACAGGTACATATTCCTCTGTGCCTGGTAACCATGCGTAAATAGCTTCACCACTTGTTTTACTTGGGTCAAATGCTTCATCTTTAAGGTTTGTCTTTTGATACTTAAAGGTGCCTGTTGTTTCCATTTGCACTTTTACACGAAGGAATAAGGGTACTGCATAGATAGGCATTTCACTTTTAGCAAAAGATAATAAATCTTTAAAGTCTAATGCTTCAACAGGAACAGAAGGTGTTATTGACGCCATGCCAGCACGACCATTGGTGTTTGGTATTTCAACACCGTAAGCAACAGCCTCAGAAATTTGAGGGTGTCGAGTCATCAGATTTTCCACTTCGGTAGTGGATACGTTCTCACCTTTCCAGCGATAAGTATCACCTAGACGGTCAACAAACTGAACGTGACCAAATCCGATATCTCTTAATAGGTCGCCAGTGTTAAAGTAGCGGTCGCCCTTTTCAAATACATCCTGAAAGATAACTTTTTTTGTTTTTTCTGGGTCGGTGTAACCATCTAGAGGTGACTTATCATCGATTTTGGAAAGCAATAAACCTTGGCCACCTTTTTCTGCCTTTTTCATAAAACCGTCGGCATTATAATATGGCTTATCATTCTCTTTATCATATTGTACTAATGACCAAGGGATTGGAGAGAAACCAACGGTGTTGTCGAAGTTAAAGATATTGGTGAAACCGATATTACCATCACTTGCAGCATAAAGTTCACAGACGTGGCTTACGTTAAAGCGACGCTTAAAAGGCATCCAAACGCCTGGGCGCAATCCATTACCTACCATTTTAACAACGGGGTTGTCAGAATCATCAGACCTCTCTGGTTGATCCATAAGATAACGACATAACTCGCCTACATAACCAATCGCAGTGGCATTAAATTTTCGAGTGTCTTTCCAGAAGTTACTTGCAGAGAATTTACGACGAATGGCAAAACCTGATGCCCCAGCAATAGCTGATCCCCAACAAACGACAAGTCCAGTTGCATGGTATAGCGGTAGGGTTGAGTACATGACATCTTTAGGTGTCATCTTTAACGAGGTGATACCAAAGCCACCGTATGATTTCATCCAGCGACCGTGTTTGAATATTCCTGCTTTTGGTAACCCTGTAGTTCCCGATGTATAGATGTAAAAACAAGAATCGTTCATGTAGATCTTGTTTGTTGTATCTGGATTGTGAGTAGGGCTACTAGCTGATTCGGTAGTAAGGTTTACATACCCCTTTGGTGCAGTGCCGGGGTCTTTTGTAGTATCGGTATCCGCTACAAAAAATGTCTGGCTGTCGTCGATATTTATATCAGCGCGAACTTCGTCATAAATGGTTGTGAGCTCTTCACCAACGATAACGGCTTTTGGTTTGACGAGGTTAAAGCTGTGGATCAAGACTTTATGGGTTTGGGAGGTATTAATCATCGCACAGACAGCGCCAACTTTGGCGACGGCTAATACGTTAACTAGCAACTCTGGACGGTTTTCAATCAAAATACCAACCACGTCACCTTTTTGTATACCTTGGCTAATCAGGTGGTGGGCAATGCGGTTTGACCACTGGTTGACTTCATCATAGGTGAAGCGAACATTTTCATAAAGTAATGCTGAGCCTCTAGGGTTACGTTGCGCGGCTTGTTCAAACGCCCAGCCTAGGCCACATGGTTGCGTCGGATCGGAAATGTTGGAAATTTTTAATCCTTTGACGATACTCGGAAGCCCCTTCACGATGGAAGGAACTTTTTTCATCATCATACCCCACGTAATCATGTCTGTATTACTGCTGCTCATGGAACCCCCAAGGCTATCCTAAATTGTTCAGGTTGAAAGAAATTATTTGTGAGTGGAACGAGTAAAGCAATGCACGAGTGCCTAGCGGCTCGAGAACGCATTTAAGTGTAAATTGAATGCTTGCGGTTGCTTTTTGATCAGGTCCGTTCGAATGCTATACGAAACAGAGTTTTCGTTGTTATCCACTTTTTACAAAATTTTTACAAGGTGTAACATACCCATATGTGGCCAGCCATGCAAGTGAATAGCGGTCAGAAATGTCTTCAGGGACTGAATAAAGATACATAATGTAGATATCGCACGGCTTACTAGGTTGTTGTAGGAAAAACTCGTATGAAATAAGGGCACAAAGGCCCTTATTCTCTAGTCTTCAGTGGGCGTTTCTATTTGAATCAATAGCTGGCGGATTTTCACTTGATCGCCAATAGCCACCGAAATGTTGCCTATCAAACCGTCGCAGTCTGCTTTGATCTGGTGTTCCATCTTCATGGCCTCTACCACCGCCAAGGTTTGTCCAATAGATACTGCTTCCCCTTCACTACATAGTATATCAATTACTGCTCCGTCCATCGGGGCGGTAATTCTTCCTGACCCAGCACTGTCGGAACTAGCGGGAGGTTGGTGAGTAATTTCTGTTAGCCCGAAGCTATGCTTTCCAGTGTCGATATAAACCGTATCATCTTGAATGGTATAAGCCGTGCTGTGCTTCACACCGTTAAATACGTATGTCGCAAAACCGTTGTTGGTATCGATGATAGAAATATTATGGGTTTCATCATCTATACCGACGACACTGTATTCGTTAGTGTTTTCGGTTGGCGATAGTTCTAACTTTGCATTGTCATCTGCTAATGCAAATGTAATAGGGCGTGATAATGAATTTGAGCTGTGCCAGCCCTTTAAACGGTCGCGTTGTTGTGTGCTTGATGCATCAGGCTGGTGGTGAAATAATGCGGCAGCTAACGCTAATTCTTGTGTGCTGGGCTGATAGGGTGAAAGGCTTTCGTCTTTTGCAAACTGCTCTTGTATGAATGCAGTCGTCGCGTCACCTGCAATAAAGTGAGGGTGGCTAATAATGTTTTGTAAAAACCATTTATTGGTATGAACACCAAATAGCACGGTATCTTCAACAGCACGACGCAATTTTCGAATCGCTTCTTGACGGTCTTTTCCACAAACAATGATTTTTGCGAGCATTGGGTCATAGAATGGTGAGACATCACAACCTTGCTGAATGCCATGATCGATACGTGCATCAGAGTGGGTGTTGCGATCCAGCGGTGTTATCCATCGATATACAGGGCCGGTTTGTGGCATAAATTGATTTGCTGGGTCTTCGGCGTAAAGGCGAACTTCCATTGCGTGACCGGTGAGGGTGACTTGTTCTTGGGTGAGCGGCAAGGGGTGTCCTGCCGCTACTACTAATTGCCATTCCACCAAATCCAAACCGGTTATAAGTTCAGTGACAGGGTGCTCCACTTGCAGGCGAGTGTTCATCTCTAGAAAATAAAATTCGCCATTATCAGCCAGCAAAAATTCAACTGTGCCAGCCCCAACATAATTACAGGATTTGGCGGCCAACACAGCGGCCTCTCCCATGCGCTGCCGTAGTTCTTCGTTTACCGCAGGGGAGGGGGCTTCTTCAACGACTTTTTGGTGGCGACGCTGAACAGAGCAATCTCTCTCTCCTAAATAAATAATGTTGCCTTGTGAATCCCCGAAAACTTGAATCTCTACATGGCGAGGGTTTAATACTGCACGCTCTAGAATCAACTCTCCGCTACCGAAAGCATTCTCAGCTTCACTGCGGGCAGATTTTATCGTTTGTTCTATATCCTCAAAATCCGAAACAAAACGCATGCCCCGGCCGCCGCCACCAGCAGAGGCTTTGACCATTAATGGAGTACCGATTTCTTTGGCTTGAGCTGCGAGAAAATCAATGGATTGGTCTTCTCCTTGGTAACCAGGGATGCAAGGAACACCAGCGTCCTGCATTTCAATCTTTGATTGGCGTTTGGAACCCATCAATGTGATGGCGGAACTTGAAGGCCCAATAAAAGTAATTCCCTTTGTTTTGCAAATATCTGCAAATTCGGCATTTTCTGAGAGAAACCCATAACCTGGGTGAATCGCATCGGCTCCGGTAAGCTCGGCTGCCGCTAAAATTTTATCAACACAAAGGTAGGACTCAGAAACCACTGATGAACCGATATGTACCGCTTCGTCAGCGACACGTACGTGGCGAGCGTTCGCATCCGCATCACTGTATAATGCAACCGTTCGATAACCCAGGCGTTGGGCTGTTTGCATGACTCTAACTGCAATTTCGCCACGGTTAGCGATAAGGATTTTGGAAAATGTTGCCATTTTTATCTCCATTAAATAATGTTTTTGCCTCTATCTAAAACGGCAGCTTTTAGTTGGCCCACGTCGGTAGACGTTTTTGGATAAAGGCCATGGTGCCTTCTGAGCCTTCGGGGCTTTGCACTGCAGCAGCAAAGTCGGCAGCTGCTTGGTCGAGTAAGGCTTCCATGTCAGTATTACCAACATTAAGAATTAATTCTTTGGTTGCTCGATTAGCCAATGGGGCACAACGTTTAACTTGTGATAACACATCAGAAAGTTGTTGTTCCAAGGTTTCATTTGTATCGCATACATAATGAGCAATGCCTAAACGGTAAGCTTCATCACCGTTAAAACGAGCCCCCAATAAGGTCAAACGTCGCGCTTGTGTTAGTCCTACACGAGTAACAACAAAGGGAGCAATTTGTGCAGGGATAATGCCGAGACCAGTTTCTGGTAAACCGAATTGAGCATCCTGTTTCGCGATAGCAACGTCGGAAACACAGGCTAAACCAAAACCACCGCCTAATACTGCACCTTCAAGTACGGCAATAACAACTTGTGGCGCTTGGTTTGCTAGCGTGATCATACGACCAAATTGTCGATTAAGTTCTGTAAAAGGGTTGGCTTTACCTTCATCAATGGCCGGTTGGATTTGCATTCGCGCACCCGCCATATCTTTTATATCGCCCCCAGCGCAGAAATGATTTTCTGCGCCTCGTAATACAACAGCTCGAATATCAAGATTGCCTTTGATGGCTTCAAATACGGCCATCAGTTCGTTGACCATGGTGAGGCTCATTGCGTTTCGACATTTTGGGCGATTTAAGGTGATGAATAGCGCATGATCCCGTTGCTCAAGTAATAAAGTGTCTGTTTGAGGTAGTTGGTTTTCTGACATGGTGCTTACCCTTTCTTTTTACTAGGCAAAATGTCCATAGTTTTACAGATGATACCGAGCATTATTTCATCGGCACCTCCACCAATCGAGGCTAAGCGTCCATCTCTGTACATTTGGCTAACAGGGTTGTCCATCATGTAACCCATCCCCCCCCAATACTGTAAACATGAGTCGGCAACCTCGCGCAATAAGCGGCCAGCTTTGAGTTTGCACATTGATGCTAACTCAAGGGTTTTTTGTGGGTTGCCGTTGCCGATATATAATTCGCAAGTGCGATATACCAAAGATTTAAGGGCTTCAAGCTCAGTTTGCAACTCTGCTAAACGAAAATGAATTGACTGGTTGTTTATTAATGGTTGACCAAATGTTTCACGTTCGCGGCAGTATTCAATCGTTTTCTCAATAGCAAGTTGCATACCACCTACAGCATTTGCTGCACCCCACATACGTTCCTCTTGGAATTGCATCATTTGAATCATAAACCCTTGGCCTTCCATACCAATGAGGTTTTTCTGAGGCACTTTGACATTGTCAAAAAATACCTGAGCAGTATCAGAAGAGCGCATGCCAATTTTATCGAGTGGTTTTGATACTTCTATTCCTTTAGCGTCGGCGGGAACAACAATCAAGGATTTGTTGGAATGTTTTGGACCATCACCGGTATTGGCAAGCAAACAGAAATAATCGGCTTGTGTTGAATTGGTGATCCACATTTTGGTGCCATTGATGACGTAATCATCCCCTTGCTTTTCGGCGCGGGTTTTAATCGCTGCAACGTCAGAACCTGCACCAGGTTCGCTGACGGCAATAGCTGCAACCATGTCACCGGCAATGGATGGCGCTAAGAACTGCTTACAAAGCTCTTCACTGCCAAAACGTGCCAATGCGGGTGTTGCCATGTCTGTTTGAACACCAATTGCCAAAGGTACACCGCCGCATTTTGCGCTCCCTAATTCTTCTGCAACCACTAGTCCATATGAGTAATCGAGATTCATTCCGCCGTATTGTTCTGGTTTGGTAACACCAAGTAAACCCAGGTCACCCATTTTTTTAAATAATTCATGAGCAGGGAAAGGGCCGTTCTTTTCCCATTCAGGAACATAAGGGTTGATTTCTTTTTCTACAAAATTGCGAACTGTGCGACGTAGTTCTTCATGTTCTGGTGTAAACATCATGATGGTTATTCCCCAATGCTATTGGTCAAATTTAAGTGGTCAAATTTATAGTGTACTTATTACAGTGCCTATGCGGATGTTAGGGAGATCAAAGTCGGGCAACTCCAAAGGAGTTTGGTTGTAATTGTCTCTGTTCTGCATCGCGTACAGTACTCATTAAATACGCAAGGATATTGCGTGTTTCTCTTGGGTCGATAATACCGTCGTCCCAAAGCTGAGCGGTGCCATACAATGCAGTAGACTGCCTGTCCAAGTTAATGGCCGTGCTTTGCTCTAACATATCCAGAACCTCTTCGTTAGGCTCCATACCCATGCTGCGTTGCTTTTGCTCCGCGACAATGCGCAGTACTTTTCCTGCTTGAGCGCCACCCATAACAGCGGTTTTGTTGTTTGGCCATGCGAAGATGAAGCGTGGATCTAAACCGCGACCACACATCGCGTAGTTACCTGCTCCATAGGATCCACCGACAACAATGGTGAATTTTGGTACGCGCGCATTGGCTACGGCCTGAATCATTTTTGATCCGTGTTTGATGATGCCGTTTTTCTCAGGTTCAGTCCCCACCAAGAAACCTGTGGTGTTATGAAAAAAGAACAATGGTGTTTGGCTTTGGTCGCATAGCTGGATAAATTGCGCTGCTTTTGTGGCGCCTGCTGTTGTGATTGGACCGTTGTTGCCAATAAAACCTGCAGAATAGCCCTCAATTTTTAACCAGCCGCAGACAGTGCCGCTGTCATAGTTTTCTTTAAAATCTAGAAAGTCGGAGTCATCAGCAATACGTGCAATGATTTCTCGGCAATCGTAAGGTGTTTTTAGGTCCGTTGGGATAACCCCTAACAATTCTTCCGTTGAGTATTTGGGTTCGTTAAATGCCTTATCTTTTCGTTCAGGCATTCGATCATTCCATGGGATTTTTCCCATAATTTCACGGGCAATACGTATGGCATCGTTGTCATTTTCTGCGAGATACTCTGCAGTTCCTGCCTCTTGAGCATGAAGCTCTGCGCCGCCGAGTTCTTCATCTGTCGCAATCTCCCCTGTTGCTGCTTTTAATAGTGGTGGGCCAGCAAGAAACATTTTTGTTTTGTTGCGCACAACAATAATGTAATCCGATAAACCTGGCTGGTAGGCGCCACCGGCAGTAGCGTTACCATGAACAACGGTAATTTGAGGAATGCCAGCAGCAGACATTCGAGCTTGATTGGCAAAAGCTCTGGCACCTTCAACAAAAATCTCGCCTGCATGATTTAAGTTCGCACCGCCACTTTCGGCGAGAGTGATAATAGGTAGCTTATTTTCGAGGGCAATTTCTTGTAGTCGCAAGCTTTTTCTTAAGCCAGCAGGTGAAATGGTTCCACCTTTAATTGCACTGTTGCTGGCGTTAATTAGACAACGAATTCCCTGTACATAACCAATGCCCGAGATAAGACCACCGCCAGCTTCGCTGCCGTCTTTATCATCGTGCATTTTGTATCCTGCAAGGGGTAATAACTCAAGAAATGGGGACCCTGGATCAAGTAAACTTTCAATTCTTTTGCGCGGTAGTATTTGGCCGCGCTTTTCAAATTTTGGAATAGCTTTTTCTGCTCGAGCGATAACTTTTTGTTCAATGCCCCTAAATTCTTCAATAAGCCCTAACATAAACGTTTGGCTAGCTTTGAATTGCTCAGAGTTGGTATCGATTGTCGATTCTATAACAGGCATAGTGGTATCCGTTTTTTATTCGAAATCATCTTTAAGGACTTCAGGTATGGAGTAACGGTGAAAGCCGTTATACATTTTGGATGGTTTGGTTTTGGGAAGAGGGAAGTTGGAGCCACCTAGCGGTGCACCTCCATCAATTTTTATGGTGTCCCCATTGATGAATGCAGAGCCGTCACAGAGTAAGAAACTAATAACAGAGCTTACTTCTGCTTCTGTTGCCAATCTCTGTAGTGGTACGTGGTGTTTTAACCCTTTAATGGTTTGTTTGGTGAATTCATCATAGGTATCTAATCCGCTGGACATAATCCAGCCTGGAGCAACGGCGTTAACTCTGACACCACAAGGCCCCCATTCAACGGCAGCGGTTTGTGTCAAGTTAACCATGCCTGCTCGAGCAGCACCTGAATGTCCCATTCCAGGCATCCCGCCCCACATGTCGGCAACAATATTAACGATGGAGCCGCCTCGGGTGTTCATACATTGGGTGAATACTTCTCTAGCCATTAAAAAGCCACCGGTTAAATTGGTGGCAATAACGGCATCCCATCCTTTTTTATTGATTGCAGCCAAAGGCGCAGGATATTGCCCGCCAGCATTATTGACGAGGCCGTGAATTGGACCGTGCTCTTTTATAATGGTGCTAACCGTTTCTCGCACTTTGTCTTCATCGCGAATGTCGCAGGTGTAATAGCTTGCAGAACCACCATCCTCGATGATTTCTGCAACAACGGTTTTTAATTTTTCTGGCTTACGTCCAATGATGACAACATGTGCTCCAAGAGCGGCAAGCTCATGAGCAGAACACCGACCAATGCCGCTGCCTCCGCCAGTAACTACCATGTTATGGTCATTAAAAATGTCAGGGCGTAGTACGGATGAATATCCCATACAGTTAATTTCCTATTGTTAATTGATCGGCAATGGTTTGAGATATTGGAACTGGGAATTCTAATAATTGCTGGGCGAATGCTTTACCTTGTGGGTCGCTTCTTAAGCTGGCAATTCCGCCACCCCCTAATGCATTTTCTAATAGAAAGTTCATTGCGTGAATCCCAGGTAAGAACCAGCGAGTGACAGTGCTGTGTTCTTCGTCTAATACGTGTTGCATGTAATTGGCAACATTACTTTCGGTTAATGCCGCTGCAATTGCGGGTAAAAAACTTGGGTGGCGAGCAATGACGCCGATGTTACTGTGATTACCTTTGTCACCACTTCTAGCATAGGCTAATTTAATCAAGGGTACCGTTTGAACCGTCGCTGGTGTTGCGGTGTTTAAAGGTCGTTGAGGTTCTATTGCTCGGAGGTCGAAGTTATTTGATGAATCAATGGTAGTAGAGCGTGTTTTGTTCTCATATTGAACAAAAACGCCAAGATCTTTTTTGGATTGTAAAAAAGAAAATAGTCGGATTACGGGAGATACTTTAGGCCGCCCACCAATTAGTCCTGTTAAGCCTGGGGCCATGCTTGTGCTGGCTTGGGCGATTTCTTTTGAAAATAGAACCAGGGCTTTTTTATCAGCATGAGTCGCTGCAATTTTAACGATGACTTCGCGTGTATTGAGCGGGCTGGCATTCTTCCCGTAAGTTGTTTCTGTCCCAAGAATGTCTACGGATACTTCAGTGAAGGGTGCGATATTGCGTTGCTCAAACAGGCCGCTGACTTTTTTAAGTATTGCGGTGCTAACAACCTCGGCTTTTTTCTTCGCATTAATTCCACCCATCATAAAACTACCGGTGATACGGAATCCGTCGGGGTAGGTAGCAGAAACTTTGTATGTGTCTGTGGGTGGGAGGCCTTTGGCGCCGCTGACCAATACTTGATTTGGTGCTTTTTGTTCTAATGTGACACCAGTGAAGTCACAAATGACGTCAGGTAGGTAGTAAGCTCTTGGGTCGCCAATTTCATAAACAAGCTGCTCTGCGACGGTGGCGGTGCTGACTAACCCACCGGTGTTTTCCGGTTTTGTGGTAATAAAACTGCCGTCGCTAAAACACTCAATGATAGGAAAACCCATGTTGTGAAAGTCAGGCACTGATTCCCAATCTGTGAAGTTTCCGCCAGTACACTGAGCACCGCATTCTATAATATGCCCCGCCAGGCTGCCTTGTGCTAGTTTATCGTAATCTGTCGTTGACCAGCCGAATTCATACATTAGTGGAGCCAGAACAACGGCGCTGTCTACTACTCGGCCAGTGATCACAATGTCTGCCCCCACTTCTAGGGCGTTTAAAATACCGGGTGCTCCCAAATAGGCATTCATGCTGATCAGTGTAGAAGGGAGTGGAGAGCCATCGAACATTTCTGTAACTGGGTGCTGTACTGAGGATTGATTTTCCAGTAAGTCATCACCTGTGACGACGGCTACGGATAGGTTTAACCCTGCAGCATCAACTAGCTTTTGAATAGCCTTTCCGCATGCGATTGGATTTACCCCACCAGCATTGCTGATCACTTTAATTTTTTTCTTAGCAATATCCTGAAGAAGGGGTGCCATTACATGGGTTACAAAATCAGTGGCAAATCCTGCGTCGGGGTTTTTCATTCTAGCCCCAGCCATAATCGACATGGTGACTTCAGCCAGGTAGTCAAAAACCAGGTAATCAATGTCAGCCTGAGTTACCAATTGTTGTGCCGCTGTTTCGGTATCACCCCAAAATGCAGAAGCGCATCCAATGCGAATAGCGCTTTTTGTTGATGATGTTTGATTCATAGGTCTTCTACTTATCTCTCATTCTTACTTACATATACACTCAATTTACTCAAGGTATACACCGCGCCAAATTATGACTAGCCCATCAGTGTTGTTTGGTTTAAGCTAGGCCTATAAAGCTACCAAGCAAGCGCTTGGTTTGTAAAGCTATGATTCTGTTTTTTTAAAAGTTTATCAGGGGAATTCTGATAAACTTACGACGAATTAAGGTGGATTGAAGGTGGTTACGGGCATTATGGGTACAAAAGCGAACAGTTTACTGGCTGGAATGGAAGACACCCCTAGGGGGAGGATCCTTGCCGCAGCAGCGCATTTATTTCAGAAAAAGGGGTTTGAACGGGCCACGGTAAGGGATCTGGCTCAGGCGGTTGGTATGCAGTCGGGTAGTATTTTTCATCATTTTAAAACCAAAGAAGAAATTTTGCGGAATGTGATGATCGAAGTGATTCGTTTTAATACCGAAAGAATGGAACAAGAGCTTAAGAACGCTAAAGACATTCGCGGAAAAGTATTGGCATTGATGAAGTCAGAGCTTCAATCCGTTAATGGCGAAACCGGTGAAGCCATGGCGGTACTTATTTATGAATGGCGCAGCTTGAAACCGGAAAGTCAGCAAGAAATTTTGGAATTACGCGAGGTTTATGAACAAATGTGGCTGAATGTCTTCGATGATGCCAAGGAGGCAGGGTTAATCGAAGAAGATGTTGATACCTTTATATTGCGTCGTTTTATTACTGGAGCATTAGGTTGGTCTAATTTCTGGTACAAGCCGGGTGGAGCATTAGATATATCTGCCTTAGCCGAAAAGTCACTCTCATTGGTTTTAAAGGGAAAGTGCTAAAACGAACATAATTGGTTAATCCCATTGGGGTTTTGTTCCATTTGGCACAAAGAAACCCGAGTTAATTTTGGCCCTAGGGTCAATAACCATCAGGGTTTCGAAAAAAAATGAACGTTTAATACAAGACTAGCCCTTGTGTATATGTCTATAAAATGTCAGGATTGCTCTCAGTGAACAGAAAGTGTCCATCTTGTTGGGCTTAGTTCATCGATCACCAAAAGAGTGCGTGAAAACGTATATAAAAAAACGGTGGCGTTGAGCGATGGATGAGACATGGGTTTGCTTTTTATATTTTAAATTGGGTGCTTTGTAATAATAAGAAAGCTTGCATATAAGCAGGTCGGTCAATGAGGAAGATACCAGTTATCTTTAGACATCTAGTTGGGTGTTCTAGTTGGTACTATGGTCTTGAATTTGTCTGATGGTTTACCGTGTAAAGCTTCATTTCAGAGTGTCCCTAACAACAATAAAAATTTAGGGTGGCTTACAATGAATGCAACTGATCCTGCAACCCCTTCATTAACTCCTGAAAAGGGGCCTGACGCACGAGATAGGATTTTGTCCGCGGCACTTTCCTTATTCGCTATGCGTGGTTTTGAGGGCGTATCAACAACTCAAATTGCAAAGGTGGCGGGTATTACCCAGCCATTAATTCACTATCATTTCAAAAATAAAGAGGCGCTCTGGAAGGCAACGGTTACGCGGTTGTTTGGGCGTTTTAATGAGGAGTTTGCGTCAGCGATTGGTGAGATTCCTCGCAACGATAAAAAGCGTTATCTAATGGAGGTTATTCGCCATTACGTTGCGTTTTCTGCAAAATATCCTGAGTTTGGGCAGTTTGTGATGCGCGAAGGGGCTCAAGAGTCCGATCGTTTGCATTGGCTGGTAAATGACTGGATGACGCCGCTACTAGGCCAGTTCAAAGAGGTATTTCAAGAGGGTGTTCAAGAGGGCTGGTTGAAAGATATGCCGTTCCCTCAGCTTATGTTGTTGATTACAGCGACTGCATCTCAGTTTTTTTCTTTAGCTCCACTGATGAGGGCGCTGTATCAGGTTGATCCTGAGACTCCAGAGCAGGTGTTAGTGCATAGCGATGCCGTGGTTGCGGTAATAAGCGCTGCCATTGTAAATGCACCTGAGGCCACCCATGAGCCAGCTTTGATGGCTGGTTAGAACTCGCCGTTACGGTTGTACAAAAAAGGCTGCTTACTGCATGGTAAGCAGTCTTTTTTGTTTGTGCTCGTTGATGCGTTTACAATGGCGAAAATTGGAAGTGAGACTTGAAGTTATTATGATTGCAAACGGTTACCCCTATGGGGACAAAGGTTACGTGATATTGGAAGAGGGGGAGATAAACCCAGAGAGCTATGGGTTTGTTATACATCACTATTTGGTGTCTCACCCCGATGGATCTCTGGAATCAGGCACCTATACAATGGACGAGGCGAAAGCCAAAATCGATCAGTTGATGGCGCAGAAATAAAAAAATGATTTAGTGTTTGACAGTGAGTAAGAAAACCGTAGAATACGCAGCTCTTCTGGGGTGGTTAGCTCAGTTGGGAGAGCATCGCCCTTACAAGGCGAGGGTCACAGGTTCGAACCCTGTACCACCCACCATGAAGAAAATGCACAAGTGGAGCGGTAGTTCAGTTGGTTAGAATACCGGCCTGTCACGCCGGTGGTCGCGGGTTCGAGTCCCGTCCGCTCCGCCACTTGTACATTGTTTTATATGCGTCCTGCATGATTCAATTCCGAAATCCTAAAAGCCAATTAAGTATATTTACTCTCGTTGATTTCGTGTGTCTACTCAGATATTGATAAGCACTAGTCACCTTGTAGCTGGTTCATATTCGATAGAAGTTCATCGAGGTTTTTATTCATCATTCTTTGTAGGGTTGTGGAGTCAGAGAATTCAGAAAGTAATGAATGCATTGACTTTAAAAGCAATTCCTCTTGTTGGTAATCCAGTGATAGTGAAATAAAAATACTCTCCATCTGTTGTTCAAACGCTGTTATGCGTGTGTTTGTTGTTTTCTGGTGTTCTGTATAGGTGGTTTTGAACAGGTTTTTGATTTTCTCGGCTTTTTCTAATATTTGCTCTATGTCTTGCTCTTTGCGTTCAGTTAGTTCCAATTGAAGATCTAGGCTAATAATTCTCGCGCCGGCTGAATTTACCATGATGTTGGTGTGATCTTTTAAGCGGCCGTATTTCATCGAGTCGCAAGGAGGGAGGTCTTTAAGTAGTACGGAGATTTTGTCATGGTGAATGACAATTTTGTTGGCGTGCTCGATGATTTTAGCGTTGCCCTTAAATTCACCCAGAATTACAGCTTCAAGAGAGTCGTTAGCGCACCGAAAGTTCAGTGCGCCATCGCTGGCCCGAATTTGTAATGATAGGTTGACCTCAAAATCCTCAATAGCCTTAAAAAATGCCACGCTCAGCTCATCAAAGTCCTCGCAGCCGCCAATTGCTTCCATAAAGGTAATAATGGTGCCTAGTTCAAAGCTGTTTTCTATGGCGGTACGGGCGGTATCGCTGGCTTTTATGAGTTTCTTTTGGGTTTCGATATTTTGAACGGATACTTGAATTTTCTCGTGCACTTCTATTGGGTTGAAGGGTTTTAGTAAGTAGTCGTCGGCACCGTGTGCATAGGCGCGAGCACATGATTCTGTGGAGTTGTCTGAGGATAGAAATAGTACGTGACAGGGAGGCTGTAGCGACTTTAGCTTAGAGCATAAGATCTTTGTTGGAAGGCCCTGCATTGTAGGGTTAATAATGGCAATGTCGGGGTGTATGGTGGCAGCTCGCTTGATGATGTTGCTGCTATCATCGAGGCTGCTGACAATGTAGCCATTTCTCAACATTTGCTCCAGCAATGCAATATCTTGTTCCTCGTGTTCGACAAGTAGCACTTTGATTTGGTCTGGCATTGATGTGTGGCTTCCATTTGTGCGATGTGGATCGTTTGGATTGTATAAAGTGTAGCCATCAAAGGGTGTTTTTTAAAGGAAGTGGCTGGCTGCCTTGGAAGGTGGAAGTGAGTGGGTGTAATGGAGCGTGTTAATAATAGGAATTGGCGCTATGGCAGAAAGCAATAAGGGTGGTGTGGAAGTTGGGATGCGATATTTTCTCGGCAGATAAAAAATTAAAAAAACGTTGCTAACTGTTTGACACAACGAAAAAAATCCGTAGAATACGCAGCTCTTCTCGGGTGGTTAGCTCAGTTGGGAGAGCATCGCCCTTACAAGGCGAGGGTCACAGGTTCGAACCCTGTACCACCCACCAGAAGAAGAGCGAAAGAAGTAAAAGTGGAGCGGTAGTTCAGTTGGTTAGAATACCGGCCTGTCACGCCGGTGGTCGCGGGTTCGAGTCCCGTCCGCTCCGCCACTTTTTCTTTATGCTTTTCTCTGGATCTTGAATACCTCATCTGTACTTCAAATAATATTCCTTTTTTACTCTTAATGCGCTTTCCTTAAAAAGATATTGTTCGCGTCTTTGTGTCTTGTTCCCTGTAGTCCAGTTTTTATAGATCCTACTTAAGGGATTTTCTGTATTCGCCTGGTGTTATACCTGACCAGCGCTTAAATGCTCGCTGAAAAGCACCTGGTGTTGAGAAACCTAATAAGTAGGAGATTTCTCCAAAAGAAAGCTCCGTGTTTTTCATATAGCTTAATGCGACATCTTTGCGCATCTCGTCGACCAGTGTTTGGTAAGATGTATTTTCATCTTTTAGTTTTCTTCTCAGTGTCCAGGTGGGCATGCCGAGTTGTTGGGCTACATCTTCGATGGACGGTGTTTTCCCATGTAGCATTGTCCCCAAAACTTTCAGTACCTTGTTTTTGTGGCTGTCAGCTTGAGATACCTGGATTAAAGCCTGGTCACATTGAATAATAAGTTGTTCGTGTAAAGAGGGGTTTGAATGTAGCGAAAGTGCTGATAGTGCACCTTCGGTTAATATAAGCTCATTTTTCTCTTGAGAAAAAAATACGGGACAGGAAAAGGCTTTCTTGTACTGCTCATAATAAAGAGGGGTTGGGAATTCAAAGTGTGAGCTGGCTACAAGGTCGGTTCTGCCGGTTAACCATTCGATTGCGTTACTCCAGCCACTCAGTACAGCATCAACCACAAAATAGGTGTAATCGTTATAGGGGGCAATGGAATAAAATTCTACGTGGGGAGTGTTATTGATTGTACTGATGCGTGATGCCCCTCGGTAGCAGCGACCGTAAATGGCTTCGTAATGGATGATAACTTGTAGTGCCTCTCCTAGGTTAGGGGATGTCATTGCTCCGAGCCCAGGTAAGCCAAAGCGTGTAATGCTACTTGTTTTACCTGCAATTAGCCCTACGGCAGGCTCTTTAGTGATCTTTATAGCATGGTATCCTAGCCTCATTAGGTAGGCTAGGTCCACTCTATTGTCTCCGTCCTCTAGTTCCTTGGGGTTAAGCCCAATAGCCGCAAGTAGTTCTTCTTTTGGGGTGCCGTGTGATGTCACAATATCAAGTAAATATTGAATATAGCTGGCTGTTGTATCACCGATTTTCATAAAGAAGTCTTACTGTCATGTGAGAGGGAGGGTTATTACAGGCAATAAGTATATAGTTTGTTTTGCCATCTGTTTAGGGGGGCTTTTGACAATTATCAATTCCCTTTTGTCTCCATGATCCCCCTAATGTGTGCGTAGTATTCAATAATTGAAAGAATTTGTTGGCGAATCCTTAATCAAGGGTGAATTGCCAATATCATCACATCCAAATCGTCTATCCTTAACTACAATGTATTAGTTATAGTACCCTTATTAAAATTATAAAATGCCACTAGTGCGAACTGGTGAGTTGAGAGTTAGTAAAGCATGGTCGATACACGGGCGTCAGTAGAGGCGATTTTCTGTTTTGGTGAAAACGGCATCTGCAAAGAAATGATGTACACCGAATTTGAAGCGATTCTTGATGGTGTTGTTGGGTTGAATGAGTTTGCCGGCGACACCATTAATTCAGCGTTTATTGTGATTAATAGTGCGCTGCAGGTAGAGTCATGCGTGCTATTTACGATTGGTTTTGATCGGCAAGGGTTTGCAAGTAAGTCCTGGAATTTACCGTTGCGACATTTAGCGGAAACAGCCGGTGCTGGGCCAAACCTTGGGGCTGGCCCTATTCGGCTTTCCTGCAAAAGTCAGTGCTCTGTAGCCTGGCATCATGCAGACATGTGGGACCCGGACATGTCCCCAGCCAGCAATACGTTTATTCGAATCAGAGATACAGCAAAAAAGAATAAGTTGTGTATTCCCCAGTCGTCAAATACTCCAGACCCTGCCCCGCAGTCAATGCTTGCAGGTGCTCAGCAGAGCAATTGGGGGGTAGCAGCGGCCCCGCCGCCAGCTGCTGATCCATACGGTGCGTTTGCATCAGATATTTCATTGCCGACGGGTGACCTGACAGGATCAGCGCCCCAAAGGCAAGCCCGGCCGTCTCAGGCGCACCCTCAAGCAACATTACCACCAACATTGGATTTGATGTCTAGTGGAGGTGATGATTTTGGGTTGATGGATAGCCAGCTTCAAGCGCTTGAGTCTGAGCATCGAGGAAAAATTGCGAGTTTACTGAAAGCTCAACGGCTGCATATTAAAACCCTGCAAACCGAAATGCAGCATAATATTGCGGCCTTAAAACTAGATTATGGAAAGCGTTTACAGCAGTCGGAAATCGAGGTGGCGCGCTTAAAGAGTCAGCATGAGTCATTACATAGTCAAAATATGGCGTTGCGGGAGCAAAATGAGGCACAGCGTAAACAGTTGGATGCATTAAAAAAGGCATCGGCTATTGAGTCGAGGCAAGCGGAGGCAAGTAAAAACGAGCAGCTGGATGAGCTTAAAGCACAATATCAAAATATGCTTGAAGAACGCGTTACTGAAGAGACTGCTAAATTAAAAGAAGATATCGAATTACGTAATATGGAATTAATGTATCGACATGAAGTTGCTAAGCAGTTGCGCGAGGAACTTTGTGATTTGCGTAAAGATAAACTTCGCTTGGTGAATGATGGAGGTGATAAGTTTTTAGAGCGCCTGGAAGGCCTTGGTGTCAGTTTTATTGCTTTTCACCCTGGGGCAGGGCATATCTCAATCCCATTAGCGAGCATGCCTGAATATATGGATGACCCCATTAGTTATGCTGCAGATAAGTGTTTAGTATCTATAGAGCATTACAAAATATGGTTAGGGCACTACGAGCGACCTACGTGTAAACAGTCATTAACTAAGGATAAAAATTGTGACTGTAAAGTGGGAAGGGTTGATGTGCCTAGTCAATTTGTTCTTGGTGATTCGGATCGTTGCGATAAACATAAGCCGCACAATGGTGCTGGCAATATAGTAAGTTTTGGCGCAGTTAATAAATAACACTCTATAAAAGGATTGGATTTATCAGGGTGTTTTTAGAGATGACGGCATTGGTGTTACACTCATGCGCTTCGTTTACTCAAGGCATATAACATGCAAGCAAAAGAGCAGTTTCGTACCATTGGTTTGATTGGCAGGATGGGGAGCGAGTTGGTGGGTGAATCACTTCATCAGCTTATTGAATTGCTAGATAAGCATGGTCTCTCAATTGTTATTGAAGAAAATACGGCAACGATTTTACCTGGTGATAACCATCAAAAAGGTAGTCGAAAAATGATGGGGGAGATTTGTGATCTTATCATTGTTGTGGGTGGGGATGGGTGTTTATTAGGCGCCGCAAGGGATTTTGCCCGTTCAAGGGTTTCTTTGTTAGGTATCAATCGAGGTCGGCTTGGTTTTTTGACCGATATATCACCACAAAATATCAACACCTTGGTGACTGAGGTATTGAATGGCCAGTATTTGTTAGAGGAACGCTTCTTATTGGAGGCCGAGGTTGTAAGGGATGGTAGACCTATAGGTGAAAGCAGCGCATTAAATGATGTGGTGTTTCATTCCGGAAGTTCGATTACTATGTTGGAGTTTGAGTTGTTTATCGAAGGGCAGTTTGTTTACTGCCAGCGCTCTGACGGTATCATTATTTCTACGCCAACGGGCTCTACTGCATATGCATTATCAGGAGGTGGTCCAATAATGCACCCCAATCTGGATGCAATTGTGCTTGTACCAATGTTTCCTCATACGCTGAGTAGCCGTCCTTTGGTTGTTGGGGGTAACAGCGAAATAAAAATAGTCGTTAGTAAAAATAATGAGTGTAGCCCTCGGTTAACTAGTGATGGACAAGGGGATATTTCTGTTGAGCCAGGGGATGTATTGTATGTACGAAAGAAATCTCACAAGATGAAATTGTTACATCCACTAAATCACAGTTTTTATGAAAGCTGTCGCTCGAAGCTAGGGTGGAGTGAAGTGCTGTGAATCGATTATCGTCACATGCTTCAGGATATGATGTGATTGGTGATATCCATGGTTGTGCGGATATGCTGCATCGATTGTTGGCAAAGCTTGGTTATGAAGAGGTCGACTCCGTTTATTCTCATTCGTCGCGTAAAGTGATTTTTCTTGGTGATCTTATTGATCGAGGACCGGACATCCGTGAGGTTGTTTCTATTGCGAAATCAATGGTTGAAGCAGGGAATGCGTATGCGGTATTAGGAAATCATGAATATAATGCGTTGATATACGGTTTGTTGGGCGCAGAGAACCTAAACCAGCTACGCAAAGAGAAGCTTCGAGGATTGTTGAGCGCATCACTGGATCAATTCAAACACTATCAGGCTGAATGGCAGCAGGCGTTACAGTGGTTTAAAACCTTACCAATATACTTGGAATTTGATGGCTTTCGTGTCGTTCATGCTTGTTGGGATCAGTCTAAAATAGATCAATTGACAGAAGTGGCGTCTTCGCAGTGCTTTGCGGATGAAAATTTTTTACAGCAATCAATTGTTTGGGCAACAACAGAGAACAGAATTGTAGAGCGTTTACTTAGGGGTACTGATTTAGTGTTACCCGACGGGCTTACCTTGACGGGTAGGGATGGTGTTGTAAGGCACAGGTTTCGTACTAAGTTTTGGGCACGAAGCCCAAAGACCTACGATGATGTCATATTTCAGCCAGACCGCTTGCCGGAACCCGTGGAGCATCAGTTACTAACCGCAGAAGAAAAAAATCAGTTGGTTTGCTATCAGAAAGATGAAAAACCCTTGTTTGTAGGCCATTATTGGAGGCAGGGTAAGCCGCGGCTGATTTGTTCCAATATTGCGTGTTTGGATTACAGCGCGGTGAAACAGGGCAAGCTCGTTGCATACCGGTTTGATGATGGTGATATCGGACTGGATGTATCAAAGTTAGTTTGGGTTAATGAAGGGCTGGATTGACATGGATTGGGTTGAATAAATAATGACGTTGCGCTTTCGGGCTTTTCTAGTGTCTTTTTGCATACTTATCGTGTTCATTGTGGTGTTTACCCTGCAATGGCAATTACAGGATAAGCGAGAAAGTGTTGCTGAGATGCGTATCCAGGAATTAATGAGCCAGGCGTTCTCATCCGTCGTTATAGCGGCGGAGCGTGATGCAGTAACGACGGTTAAAACGCTTTCTTCAACTTATGCAGACCTAGGTACAAGTCAGGGTGATGCTGCGATAAGAGAGGGTTTGTTAGATATGCTTGGTGTAAAGCATGATCTAGACTTTCTTTACGTATTGACGGGGGGAGGGCATGTGATTGGTCGGTTTCAACCGGATGAGCTAATGGCCCAAAACAGCCAGCCGTTGCGGGACTTGGATGGAGTGTTATTTAATCAGGTTGCAGGGTTACGTTGGCAGACCACAGGGGTAGGATATTGGCAGAGAGAACCCCTATATCTCACGGTAGAAAAGGTTGGCAACAATGACCAAGGTGTCCGGTATTTTGTGGCAGGCTATTTTCTAAAGTCGTTATTTGGTGAGTTAAACGCTATTTATGAATTTGAAGCGAGCCTGGATGGTGTTGCTGAGCCGCTGCCGTCAGAAGGTAATATTCGGGCAAAGAGTGAATTGAAAGGGCTTATTACCGCACCTATTAATGTTTGGATTGATGATCAAAGCTCGCCAAGCTATCGTGGGATTCCGTGGATGCTGGTGGGGATTTGGTGTGTCGGAGTGATTGGCGCTTTATTGATCTGGTTGTTCGTTCGTCGATTAATGGTGGATCGTTTAAGAGACTTTGTGCAGCAAGCCCATGATATTGGAGCAGCACAAGACTATGGCAAGCGGGTTAAGCTTCAGGGTGAGGATGAGTTAACCGATTTGGTTAGTCACTATAATGCAGTGGTGAGTGCGCTGGAGTATAGTTATAACCTAATGGCAAAAGCCAACTTAATTACCACAGAATTGATTGGTCGTGTTGGTGCTCGGCCGGATGGCGTAGCTGCCTTTAATGGTCAGGCGTTCTCACCAGCAGGCATTGCTCAGGGTGATGAGGATGATCTGCGACAGTCGCTGGATATGGTTGCGAAACTCAGTGATGTTGTGGAGCGTGAAACTTTAGAAATTTACTATCAGCCTGTCGTAAATGCGGAATCAGGGGGGCTGTTGGGTTTTGAGGCTTTGTGTAGGTGGCTGGATCCAGATTTAGGTGTTGTTGAACCTTCAGAGTTTATAGCGTTGGCAGAAAAGTCAGGGCAGATGACAGTTATCGGTCAGCAGATGGTAACGAAAGCTTGTCGAGATATTCGGAAATTACATAGTAAAGGTTTACTGAATGTCACCGTATCGATTAATTTAAGTTTGTCTCAATTTATTGATACTAGCTTATTGAGCTGGTTGGGAGAGGCGATTAAGACATCGCGCTTAAAGCCAGAGTTTGTAGAGCTTGAAATTAAAGAATACGCGCTGGCTCGAGATATAGACCAAGCCTGTTCTATTGTTGGGGAATTGAGCTCTTTGGGAGTGCAAATTTGCATTGATGATTTCGGGTTAAGTCGTTTGTCGCTAATGTATTTACAGCGTTTGTCTGTGAAAAAGATAAAATTGGCAAAAACCTTTGCTGACCGTATTGCAAGCAACCCTAAAGAAGTCGCTTTTATTGAGGGGGTGACGCGGTTTGCCTCTGGATTAGGTGTAAAAGTGGTCGCTAAAGGTGTTGAAACAGAGCAGCAGCTGTACATTTTGAAAAGAGTACCTGAATTACAATGTCAGGGTTACGCCGTTAGCCGGCCAATGCCCCCCGATGAATTGGCCGAATGGCTGTTGATCAATACGGAGAATGGCGTTTTCTGAAATGCCATTGTTGGTTTGAATTGAGGGGTAGGGTGGCGCATGATTCAAGCCGAAATAATGTAATCAAATAACGTATACTATGGTTTTTATTTTACGAGATACACTTCATGCAATTCGACGACTTAATCAATACCATAACCCCAGATGCGTACCAAAACTTAAAGCGAGCAGTGGAACTTGGAAAGTGGCCTGACGGCGCGCGCCTAACGAAAGAGCAGCGAGAGCAGTGCATGCAAGCAGTGATTGCGTATGATGCTAAATACTTGTCGGAAGACGAGAGAATAGGGCAAATTGATAAAGGCCCAAAAGAAGAAGGTGACGTGTGTGAAACACATGATCATGAAGCCGATGTTAGCCCCGTTAAAATCCTTCCCCCAGAAAATTTGAAATAATCATCTTAGGAAATATCAATGGTTAATGCCTCCCCTGATTTGCAAAGTACTCCAGAAGCCATTCAGCTTGCCAATTATCAAGTGCCTGCATACCTTATTACGACAACAGATCTGGTTTTTGAGTTGTATGCAAGTCATACCGATGTCACTGCGACGTTGGCGATGTATAAAAATACAGAGTCTACAGTGAAAGATTCCGTACTGGAACTTGTGGGGGCTGATCTTGCTTTACAGAGCTTATGCATTGACGGCAGGTTATTACTACCAGAACAGTATCAAATAGAAGGCGAGACGCTTCAAATCACGGGTGTACCAGAGACGTTTACTTTAGAAATTAAAACACGCCTTAAGCCTCAGGAAAATACCTCGTTAGAAGGGTTGTATCTTTCTAAGGGAATGTATTGCACGCAATGTGAGGCGGAAGGGTTTAGAAAAATCACATATTATCTCGATCGGCCAGATGTGATGAGTTTGTTTACCACCACAGTGGTAGCCGATAAGGCTCAGTACCCCATACTATTGTCTAACGGTAACCCAATGGAACGTGGTGAAGATCCATCTAGTGATGAGTCTGGACGGCATTGGGTGAAATGGGTAGATCCATTTAAGAAACCTTGTTACCTCTTTGCTTTGGTCGCGGGTGATTTAAGTGTGTTAAAAGACACTTTTGTGACCATGACGGGGCGTACGATTGACCTGCAAATTTTTGTTGAGCCTCATGATTTGGATAAGTGCGATCATGCAATGGACTCACTCAAGCGCTCAATGAAGTGGGATGAGGACGTATATGGTCGTGAATACGATCTTGATATCTATATGATTGTTGCGGTATCGCACTTTAATATGGGGGCAATGGAGAACAAAGGTCTCAACATATTTAATACCTCTTGTGTGTTGGCACATCCAGCGACAACAACGGATGCAGGGTTCCAGCGTGTTGAAGCGGTAATTGCTCACGAGTATTTTCATAATTGGAGTGGTAATCGTGTTACCTGCAGGGACTGGTTCCAGTTAAGCCTGAAAGAGGGGTTTACGGTTTTTCGTGATCAGGAGTTTTCTGCGGATATGGGGTCGAGACCCGTGAAGCGAGTAGAAGATGTCAATTTGTTACGCACAGTACAATTTGCTGAAGATGCGGGTCCAATGGCACACCCAATTCGCCCTGAAAGTTATATTGAAATTAATAATTTTTATACGGTCACTATTTATGAAAAAGGGGCTGAAGTGGTACGAATGCTTCATACCTTGATGGGTGCCGATGGATTTCGTAGTGGTAGTGACTTGTATTTTGAGCGTCATGATGGTGAGGCTGCAACGTGCGATGATTTTGTTGCAGCTATGGAAGCCGCAAACAGCGTTGACCTTACTCACTTTAAAGAATGGTATAGGCAAGCTGGAACTCCCGTTGTGGGGGTATCAGGGTGCTATGATGAGGCCGACTCGACCTATACATTAACGTTGACGCAAAGAACCCCTGACTCTCCAGGACAAACGAACAAAACGCCATTACAAATTCCCGTGGGTTTTGGATTGTTAGATTCAGATGGTAATGACTTGCCTCTACACATTGAGGACGGTGTACAGGCCGTTGGAGAATCTTCGTCATTAGTATTGTCGTTAACTGAGAAAGAGCAATCCTTCTGTTTTAGCAATATTATGTCTAGTCCAACCCCGTCGGTATTAAGGGGTTTTTCTGCGCCAGTAAAATTGGAACATCAACAGTCGAATGAGGAATTGGCATTTTTGATGTCGAACGATAGTGATGGTTTTAATCGTTGGTCTGCAGGGCAACAATTGGCTGTAAACACGATGCTGGCGATGATCGAGTCGAGCAAGGATGAGGTGCCGCTGGTTGGGAGTGAAGTGTTAAAGCATGCCTACGGATCATTATTAGATGGTGTAATGAGGGAGGGCACAGATAAGGCGATGGTTACACGTATGTTGTCATTACCCTCAGAGGCGTATTTGGCAGAAATAAGTGCTCAGGTTGACCCCGGAGCTATTTACCAGGTTAGGGCTTTTTTGCGGAAAGACTTGGCGGAATATTTACAGCCTAGATTGATGGAGGTATACCAATCGATACCCCTAGAGCCAAAGTATGTGTTCAGTGCAGAGGCGATAGCTCAGCGAGGTTTACGGAATGCTTGTTTGAGTTATTTGATGACGCTTGATGAATCAGCGGGAGAGTATTCTGCTGCTGATTCTTTGTGTTTTGATCAGTATCAGAAAGCTGCAAATATGTCAGATCAGGCCGCTGCATTTCATGCGATAGTGCATTCTGGATCAGACTATCGTGAGCGTGTTATTGACCAGTTTTATACTCAGTGGAAAGGTGAGGCACTGGTGGTGGATCAATGGTTTATGGTTCAGGCGAGCGCACCACAAACTGGTGGATTGAGTCGTGTTGAAGCATTGATGGCCCATGAGGCTTTTGAGCTTACCAATCCGAACAAAGTGAGAGCCTTAATTGGAGGCTTTTGTAATGGTAATTTGGTGAATTTCCATAAAAAGGATGGTTCTGGTTATCAGTTTTTGGCAGATCGTATTATTCAATTAAACATGGTGAATCCACAGGTTGCAGCTCGGTTAAGTGGCATTATGAGCCGGTGGAAAAAATACCACCCTGATTATGCAACGTTGATGCAAAAAGAATTGGAGAGGATTTTGCAGACTCAGCTGTCCCCTGATGTTTATGAGGTTGTTTCAAAAAGCCTTGCTTAGCTTGTTATTAAGACGGTAGTTAAAGCTGTTATTGAAATAGCTGCATTGTTATAGGGGCGTTCTTATGTGTAGAAGAACGCCCCTTTCGTTTAGTTTTGTTACAGCTCTACACGTCGTACAATGTCCCTCCAGTCATGCTTCCCCTAAGTGATTGATTATAATTATAAAATAGGTCGGTGAAAAAAACGCTTTAATAAAGCCATTTTTTATAGCGATAAAGAATTTGCATCCGTTCAAACAGTTGTATAAATTCTGCGCCGATTCGTACGTGGGTTTATTTTAATTACTCTGAAAAAACATCTTCAGATAAATTCCCTAACCAATTTCCGAGAGTCGCCTATACTCTTAGGTTAGGTGTGCCTTCACTTTTTTTGTACCGGCTAAGGAGCCTTGGTAATGCTAAGAAAATGTCATTGGGTAGTAGTGCTGGTCGTACTTTCCCTGGTTGTGCCTAGTGTAAATGCTAAAGTTTCAAAGAAAGATGCAAGTCGTTTGACGAAAGAATTAACACCTTACGGGGCAGAACGAAAAGGAAATAAAAAAGGCACTATTCCTGCGTGGACTGGGGGCATAACTGAAAAAGACATTCCTGCAACCTATACGAGCCGCGGCCAACATCACCCGAACCCCTATAAAGCCGACAAACTGCTTTATAAAATTACTGCCAGTAACATGCATATTCATGCAGATAAATTGAGTGAAGGGTTGAAGGGGCTACTAAAAAAGTATCCTGAGACTTTTTATATTCCTGTTTATCCAACGCATCGTAGCGCATCAGCTCCCCAAAGAATATATGACAATATAGCGAAGAACGCGGTAACTGCTGAACTAGCAAATGCGGGAGCAGGTATTCTAAATGCATATGGTGGAGTGCCATTCCCTCTCCCTTATGATGCTAAAGGTGATGTGAACCCATTGATGATCTTGTGGAATCACATGACACGTTGGCGTGGTGTCTATGTTATCCGCCGGTCATCTGAAGTTGCTGTTCAGAAAAGTGGCGCTTATTCTCTGGTCACTAGTCAGCAAGAGATAGATTTTTTGTTTTATCATGAAGATGGTGATTTTAAGAGTTTAGATAATCGCTTGTTTTACTACCTAGCTTTCACTAAACGGCCAGCACGTTTAGCAGGCGGCGCGATTTTGGTTCATGAAACCATGGACCAACTTAAAGGGGCGAGACAAGCGTGGGGGTATAATTCTGGTCAGCGACGTGTTCGAAAAGCGCCAAATCTTGCTTATGATATGCCAGTTGCAGCGGCAGATGGTTTGATTACGGCAGATGATGTGGATCTTTATAATGGGGCGCCAGATCGTTATGATTGGACATTTGTTGGTAAGAAGGAAATGATTATTCCTTATAATAACTATGCGCTTGATGACCCTAATCTAAAGTATGATGATCTGTTGCAACCGGGACATGTTAATCCTGCCCATACCCGCTATGAGTTACATCGCGTATGGGTAATAGAAGCAAAAGTTAAGAAAAACATTCGTCACGTTTATGGACGTAGAACATTTTACATTGATGAGGATAGCTGGGGAATTGCATTGGTTGACCAATATGATTCAAGAGGAGACTTGTGGCGTATAACGGTTTCACATCTAATGAACTACTATGAGGTCCCTGTGTTATGGACTGCATTGGATGTTTATCATGACTTAGTAACAGAAAGATACTATGTTGCATTTCTTGATAGTGAAGAGGAAAACTCCCTGACATTTAAAGATAAAGCCCCGTCAAAACGATATTTCAAACCTGCTGCTTTGCGACGACGCGGGCGATAACACGTATTAAAATTGGAAGAAAATGGTTCTTTTTATGCAAAAAACAACATTATTAGCACTCTCGAAACGTAAGCAGGTAACCCTGCACACATTGTGGCTGCGGGGGCTGTTTGGTGTGCTCTTAAGTACGTTATCTTTTGGAATGTCCGTTGCGGTAGCAAACGATAAGGATAAACTAGAAACTCGTTATTCCGTAATGTCTATGAAAGCAGCCGGGTCCCTGCTTGTTGATGCGGTTAACATTAATGGGAAACTGGTGGTAGTAGGTGCTCGTGGGCATATCTTAGTCTCTAGGGATGATGGTAAAAGTTGGAAACAGGCAAAAGTACCTACGCAGAACCTGATAACGGCTGTTTATTTTGCTAGTTCTGATTTGGGTTGGGCTGTTGGTCATGAAGCGGTGATATTACATACCAAAGATGGTGGTGATAGTTGGGATTTCCAATATGGAGCGCCTTTTTTGCCTGCTGGTTATGATGATGGTACAGATGTTGAAAGTGAAGTGTCTGATGAAGACCTTTATGCGATTGATCGGTCCGGTTCACCTCTATTGGATGTATGGTTTAAAAACGAAAAGGAAGGTTTTGCTATCGGTGCATATGGGTACTTTCTTCATACCTCAGATGCAGGGCAAACTTGGCATGATTGGTCAAAGCGACTAGGGAATATTGATGGCTGGCACCTAAATGCTATTTACTCTCTCGATGGCAGTCTCGTTTACGTAGCCGGTGAAAAAGGCGTGCTGTTTCGCTCTAGCAATGGTGGAGAAAATTGGGATGTATTAACTAGCCCTTATGATGGTTCGTTTTTTGGTATGGTCGTAGGTCCAGGGTTAAATGAAATGACAATGTTTGGTTTGCAAGGTCATATTTTTAGAACGTCTGATCGCGGCGATAATTGGCGTGAGATAGAGACCGAAAATCAAAATGGGCTGATGGCCGGTACATTATATGGCGATCGTGGAGTTATCTTAGTGGGTAATGGCGGCGTGATGATGTTTAGCAAAGATGATGGTAATAGTTTTGTGAAACAAGTAACAGATGACAGGAACTCAATTGCAGGAATTGTCAGAACCGACAAAAACAAGTTGATACTGGTGGGGCAGGGAGGGGTAAAGCTTGCAACACCCAATAAATCCCTTGTAGGCATGGATTAAGCGTTGAGTTGTTCGCGCTATATTGAAAATAACAGTTGTATTTATTTATAGGTATTAGGGTTAATTACTACTATGTCAGAAAAAGCATCAATTTTTGAGCGAGTCCTTTTTACATACCGGATACCTATTCTGGTTGTATTTACGTTTGTAACGGTTTTTTTGGGATTTAATGCCGTGCATATCACAATGGATACCAGTTTGAAAAAAATGGTGCCATTAAAGCACGAATATATTCAGAATCTATTTAAACACAAGGATGATCTCAGTCTGGGTAATGATCTTCGTATTGCTGTAGCGACAACAAAAGGTGATATTTTTACGAAGGAATTTTTACAGGTTTTAAAAGACGTGACCGATGAGGTTTTTTATCTTCAGGGTGTTGATAAATCTAAGGTTAAATCATTGTGGACCCCCAATGTACGGTGGGTAGAAGTAACTGAAGAAGGGTTTATTGGTGGAGAAGTTGTGCCACCAACCTACGATGGCTCCGACAAAGCAATAGCTACGATGCAGCAAAATGTATTAAAGTCGGGACAGGTCGGGCGTCTAGTCGCGGATGACTTTAAATCCGCGATTGTTTATGTGCCATTGTTGGATCTTGATGAAAGTAAAGGGGAAAAACTCAATTACACCCGGTTATCAAAAGATTTAGAAGAAAAAATCCGAGAACGATTTCAAAATGATGATATTAAGATTCATATTATTGGATTTGCTAAGAAAGTTGGAGATTTGATTGATGGGGCCAAAGGTGTTGCCGGATTTTTCCTTATCACAATTCTTATTACAACGATCTTGTTGCTGTTTGATACGAAGTGTTGGAAAAGCTCTGTAACTGTTGTTGTGGGTTCGGTTTTTGCTGTTGTGTGGCAGCTAGGTATTGTCAGTTTACTGCATGGCTGGATGGCAGGTATTCGAACCTCTGACGGGTGGCCAGCATTTGTGGAACGATTTCCAAGTCTTGAACCGATACAGTTTGGCATTGACCCTTATTCTATGTTGGTGCCCTTTTTGGTGTTTGCGATTGCAGTAAGTCACGGCGTACAAATTATTAACGAAATGACGGTCAGATCAGCGAATGGTGATGATAGTTTTGTCGCAGCTTCAGGCGCATTTAGAGCATTATATATTCCAGGGATTTTGGCGTTGGCGAGTGATGCGATTGGGTTTGTAACCCTATGGTTTATTGATATTGGTGTTATTCGTGAGCTTGCAATTACTGCCAGTGTAGGTGTTGCAACAATCATATTAACGAAACTCGTATTTGTGCCCATCGTGTTGTCTTATATAGGCGTGAGTAAAGCAGCAATTGCGTCAGTGTTGCGTAAACAAGAAAATCCGCCTCTAATTTGGGTGAAATTATCGGCGTTTGCAGATCCAAAGATAGCTGCTATTTCTATCATTGTTGCGCTAGTTTTTGCTGGTATTGGTATTAACATCAAACAAGATTTGAAAGTTGGTGATCTTGACGCTGGTGCACCAGAGCTTCGACCGGACTCGCAGTATAATATAGATGATCGATTTATCACTGACCATTATTCCGTAAGTGCTGATGTACTGGTAGTGATGGTGGAGACACCAGAGGATAGTTGTACGAGTTATGGAGCAATGAGTTCCATTGATAGATTTATGTGGCATATGGAAAATGTGAAAGGCGTTCAGTCGTCGCTGTCATTGGTTTCGGTGTCCAAACTTGTGATCACCGGCTATAACGAAGGTAGCCTTAAGTGGCGTGAGTTATCAAAGATCCAAGATATCTTAAACAACTCTATTGGTAATTTACCTGGTGGGTTGATGAACTTAAGTTGTAGCTTAGCTCCGGTTATTTTGTTCTTAGACGATCATAAAGCAGAAACTCTGGAAAGAGCAGTGACTGCCGTTGCAGACTTTGCAGCTAAAAATAATGATCCAGATGTAGCGACATTTGTGTTGGCTTCGGGGAATGCTGGTGTGGAAGCTGCGACGAATCAAACGATAGCGAAAGCTGAAGTGACGATGTTAACGCTGGTTTATTTAGTGGTATGTGTGATGGTGTTCATTACATTCCGCTCATGGCGCCCTGTAGTGTGCATTGTTTTACCGTTACTTTTGACCTCGATTTTGTGTGAAGCACTGATGACGATAATGGGTATTGGTGTGAAGGTTGCGACCTTGCCAGTGATTGCATTGGGCGTTGGTATTGGGGTGGATTATGGTATTTATATTTATGCCAAAATGCATTATCACATTGAAAGAGGGTTAGACCTGCAGGATGCTTATTTTGAAACGCTTCGAGTTACTGGTAAATCTGTTGTATTTACAGGTATTACCTTAGGATTTGGTGTTGGAACATGGATCTTTTCAGACATTAAATTCCAGGCGGATATGGGGATCTTGCTTACCTTTATGTTTGTTTGGAATATGATTGGAGCGATTTGGCTATTACCTGCGATTGCAGATTTCTTAGTGGGCAAGAAGCAGCGTAAAGATAACGCTATTTGATAGGACCAATAGAAAAGCAGACATAAAAAAAGCCAGAATATTCTGGCTTTTTTTATGTCTGCTTTTTGTGTGTTGAAACTCGAACTCTAATAGGTGCCGATTGGGGGGGGAGTTAAAGGTTGAAAGTGAGATTGGGAAGGGTAGTTGTTTTTATTTTGAATTAAACCTTCCTGTTGATGAGACAGCAAATTCACGTATTGGTGGTTTGCAGGCAACAAAATATATTCTTTCCCTTGACCTATACATGACCGAGACCTTCTTTATTGCTTGGCAAAACATTTAGAGCTTGATATTGAATATGGCAGCTATTCAGCCCCTGTTATTAGCCGTGAACTTACGATTGAAGATATGGTAATTCTATTTGGCGATTGCACAGCGTAAAGGAAATATGTCCAAGGTGCGAAAGATTGCAAAAGAAATTGAAGTGATGGATGGTGATTTTTCTGGTTTTAGTAAACGATTGCAAAATTTAGCGCAGCAGTATCAACTGGATGCGCTAAATCAGATTATTCTAAATTAGGTGGGCTGCTTCTAAGAAAGGTTAGGGTGTAAATCAACTAGCGCATTCGAATGTGTGTTTTGACTGGCGATGATTTTTTCAATTTTACCGCTAGCATCCAATAGTGATAGATTGTCCCATTCGTCAAGGGGCTTACTTCTATATAATACAGCCTGAAGGTCATTTATAGCTTTTGTTAAGGCTTCATCCTCAAGGCTGTTCAGGACGGCGGCAGAAGAACGAATTGAACGGTCTTGTAATAGCTGTGCTGTCCATAAGGCAAAATATTTTTCGGTGCGCCTTGGTTCTTTGGCCTTACAGGCTTTGGTAAATTGTTGGTGATTTTCTTTTAGTTTTTGTGATGAAAACTGTGATGTGGCTAGGACATCTTCAGTGACGGTTGCAATTTTAGTGCGCTTTAGTGACCAAATTAATGCAATAGTCGTGAGGATCCACAATGATATTGCCGCGATTGCAATCCATGTCCAGGTACCGTTGGTTGAAGGTTGTGACTCGGCGACGGAAGAAGGGGCGACATCATCGCTGTTGATTGTGGGAGGGGGCGCGTTAACCATTGAGTCAGTTTGGTGGTGACGCTGAGAACCTGTAACGTTGATATGTTGTGTGGCAATACTGGCTATTTCAAGTGTGTCAGTATTGGTATTCCACCAGTGAACATTAAGTGCTGGCAGTTGGATATCACCGCCTTTTGTCGGGATAATTGCGTACGATTCCGTTCTTTCGCTCATGATACCATCGCTTCCTGCAATTGAGTGGTAGGAAGGTTGATCAGGGTAGACTTTAATATCGTCACTGTTTGGGACGGGTAGTGGCGGCAGTAATGATGACGCTACCCCTGTGGCATTGAGTGTGACGGTACGTGTTACTGGTTCACCTACAGCAAAAGCAGGTGGGGTTGGTGACCAAGCCTCTTTTAGTGATAGGTTATGTGCAGGTAGCCAGGGCACGTTTTTTGGGTAAGATGCAGGTATGGGTTTTACCATCACGGAAATTTCTTGTGATTTTCTGCGTATGGGTTTTCCTGCATTTCCAAAGGGGTCAAAGCGAAAGCGTTGTGTGCTACTCGCTATAGAGCCACTTAAGACTGATGGAGGTATAATTAGTTTGCCGCTTTTTTGAGGGTAAATAGCAAAGCGGTATTCGATAACATCATAGGTGAAGCCGTTATGTTGAGCTGTGTAGGATCGACCTTCCCCCAAGCTTTCAATAACCGTGTTTTCAATGTCTGGTTTACTGAGAGAGGCGTTCGCCAGTTGTGAACGTTGGTAGACTCGGAGATAGAATAGGATTTGTTCTTGAACATAGACCTCTTTTTTATCCGAGGAAGCATCAAGAAAGATAAGCTGTGATGTCTGGGGTGAAGAAGATTTTGATGCTTTGGTTACTTTAATGGTAATAGCTTTGGTTTTTTTATTGCCATAGCTTATTGGCGGGATTACCAAATACCCTTCAGATTTAGGTAAAAGGGTAAGTTTCCACTGGGTTTCAGATGTAATTTGCCCATTAATTATTTTTACTTGATTCGATTGATTGTTTCGTAAAATATCAAAATCTTGCTTTATTACGGCTAAGTTGGGTTGTTTGTTGAAGGCTTGCTCGTCAGCTTTTAGAATCAACTGAAAAGAGTTACCCGCAGCTACTCTGTGGGTGTCAACCGAAGCTGTAAAGTTCAGTGCGTTGGCGGTAGTCATTGGCATTAAAAGCGCAATAAACATACTAAAATGTAGTAATCGGGCTACCATTGTTTATTCTCAACTGGCTGGTTTCGTCGTAGTTTGGATTCTTGGGAGAACTTTCGTCGCAATAATCCACCTGGGTCATCGGGGATCCTTCGTAACCATTGCTCTAATGCTTGTTGATCTTCTTTGTTTAAATTACTTTCATGAATATCTGCCGCAGTGCCTTGTTGTTCTTTGGTGTTGTCTTCATCGTTATTTTTGTCTTCTTTCGATTGCGACTGTGGATTTTCTTTTTCTTCATCGTTATCTTGTTCTGATTGTTGCTGTGACTGTTGTTCTTGGTCGCTATCTGAATCCGATTCCTGATCATCAGTATTTTTCTTTTGGTCTGATTGATCTTGGCTATCTTGTTCGCTCTTTTGACTCTCGCTATCTTGTTCGTCTTCCCCTTGTTGATCAGAATCATTCTTATCTTGCTGCTGATCGCCGTTATCCTTGTCATCACTGTCTTTCGGCTCACCGTCTTTGTCCTCGCCATCACCTTGCTGTTCTTCTTGTTGTTTTTCTATTTGTTTGACAACGGCTTGATTTTTTTTCGCATCTTCCATGTCGGGATTAAGCTTTAAGGCTTGTTCGTAAGCATCAAGAGCACTAGCAAAATCTTGCTGTTTGGCTAGTGCATTACCTAAGTTGTAGTGATTGTCTGCGGTGTTCCCAGCCTTGGTTGTGATATGTTGTTTTAACGTATCTGAGCTGCCTTGGTAATCCCCCTTTTTGTACTGGGCGCTTGCTTTCCATTCAGGGTCATTAAACAGTTCAGAGGCTTCTTCCATCTGCTTGTTTTTCCATGCTTGTTGCCCTTGCTGATCCTTTGTCGTCCATAGGTCATCCCAAGTGCCGGCCTCAGATGATTGAGGTGTCGCAGCAAGTAATAATGTTAACGAGGGGAGTATAAATAAACTTAACCAGCCCTTTCGGTAACCCATTGCGGCCAGAGGGAGAAGTAGTAGAACCAAAAATAGTCCGTGTTCATTCCACGTATCAAAATCTCTATCGGTGTCTTTCATTTCATCGTTTAGTAGTCGGCTGGTATTTCCTAACAAGTAGTTGATGTCTTCATCATCACTACTTAATGTGGAAAAACGACCATTGAGCGCTTTGGCGGAAGCTTTAAGGCGCGGGATATTGAGTTTTGGTACAACAATTGCGCCATTTCTGTCTTTAACAAATGATCCTTTGGATAATGGTATAGGCGCGCCTTCGCTGGTGCCGATGGCAAAAATTGATACAGGCGTTAATGTCGGGTTAAGAAATTGATTAACTTTTCCAACAAAATCCGCAGGCACATCGTCAGTGATTAACAATATCTGTCCTTCGGTAATACCTGCTTGTTGCAATAATTGTGTGGCTTTTTCTATGGCTGCAATGGGGTCACTGCCTTTTATGGGCATTATTTCCGGAGACAACGAGGTCACCATGCTGAGTATAGTGTGGGTATCATCGGTTAGGGGAGATACAACATGACTGGTACCTGCATAGGTAATGAGACCTGTGAGACCTTCTTTGCTTTGATCCAAAATGTCACTAAGTTTGTGTTGGGCTCGGGTGAGTCGAGATGGGTTGAGGTCCTGAGCGAGCATGGAAAGTGACAAATCCAGGAGAATAACTTTTGCATTGATTTTTTTCTGTACGGTTTGTGGCAGTTTCGACCAGGTTGGACCAGCCAGAGCAAAGCTTGCAATGATCCAGCTAACGAGTAATAACACTAAAGGAAACTTTCCTTGTTGTTTTACGGTTCCCTGTAATAAATGCGGTAGCAAGTGAGGCGATATAACATGATGCCAGGATCCGTAGTTAGGCTTCCTTAACCACAGAAAAATAAATAGCAGTACCGCTGGGATCAGCGACAGCAGAAACCAAGGTCGAATAAAGTGGAACAAAGTAACGTGTGATAATGCGGGGTCCACTAGACGTTCTGCCTTGATGCTTGTGTAGTTGATGATGTGGCTGGTGCTTTGCCCATTGCTGCAGTTTTTTGGTTCTTCCACGCCGTTTGAAAAATAGAATAGGCTGCCATGAGAAAGGTTAAGACCATGACTATTCCTAAGGGCCAATAATAAAGGGATTGAATAGGCCTGAATATTTCGGGGTCTGCTTCTGTTGGTTCTAAATCATCCAACAAGTCATAAATATGTCGTAACTCTTCCGTGTTTCGAGCTCGAAAATATTGTCCACCGGTTAATTCTGCAATCGCGCGCAGAGTATCTTCATCAAGGTCGATAGAAGGGTTGATTCGACGAGAGCCAAAGCTGCTACCAAATATCCCAGGTGTTACCATTTCGTCTGCACCAACACCAACGGTATATATCTTAAGTTGTTTCTCTGCGGCAAGTTTAGCTGCTTGCACAGGGGGGATTTCACCGGCGGTATTGGCTCCGTCTGTGAGTAAGATGAGAACTTTACTTTCTGCCGGACGATCTTTTAGGCGTTTTAACGCAAGGCCAATCGCATCACCTATGGCTGTTTGGCGACCGGCGATGCCAATTTGAGCTTCGTCTAACAATATGCGAAGTGTTTTTTTGTCAAAAGTGAGCGGAGTTTGTAAATAGGCGTTGCTACCGAAAAGAATAAGTCCCATACGATCCGTTGAGCGTTCTTCAATAAAGCCATGTAAAACACTTTTCACTGCCTCTAGTCGATCTACTTGTTCGCCTTTTACTCGTAAATCTTGCTGGCGCATACTACCGGATACGTCAACCGCCATCATTAGGTCCCTAGCTTCTGCACGTATAACAACAGGTTCACCTATATAGCGTGGCCCAGCGGCGGCAGTGAGTAGTAATAACCACATAAGAAAAAGGAAGAAGCGATATTTAAGTGGTTTACTATTGCTCTCTAGTAGTTTCTTATCGCTAAGCTCCTTAACATTGCTAAAAAAAGGCACGCGTAATACGGCTTGATCAGCGTTGGCTGCTCTAGGGAGTATCCATTTAAATAGCCATGGTAGGGGGAATAGTATCCACACCCATATCCACTCAAATATGATCATGGTTGTTTGGTGATCCATTTTTTTGTGATTTCGATTAATTCCTCGACTGGAGCGACGGGGTTTGGGGTGTATAGGGTGTAGGTTAAACTACGACCAGGGCCTTTGGAGAAGTCCTTTGTGTTACCCGTGTTGTCTAAGAAAGCAAGCCATGCATCGCCACTTAGCCCTGCTGTTTCATGGCGTCCATAGTGTGTCATACAGGTTTGTTTGAGTAAGCTGTTGATGGCTTCCAGTGCGGCGAGATTGTTATTGTCAGATTGAAACTGTTGCTTAATATTGTTCAGAACTGAAGTTGCTTCTACTTTGTATTGTTTCTTGCGATGACTAATAAGAAGCCAACGTATACCCACGGCGATTAGGATAAGTAGTGCACATGCTAATAACCACCAACCGTAAGCGGGTGGCCATTGCGAGATTGTAGGAGGTAAATGAATGTCCGCTAATTGGCTTAATGAATCACTAGGGTTCAACGCTTTTTCCTTTTTCTAGATTTCATACCCAATGCTTCCGCCAGTGCAGTAGATACACTTTGCCCTGTGTTGATATCAATTGTTGGAACACCAATTCTGGTAAGTTGCTCTTTGACACGCTGGTGCTGCTCAATAAAGCGAGTGCGAAAACGCTTTCGAAGGTCATGATTGTTAGTATTTAACTTTATGCTGCGTATACCGTCGGTGAATCCATAACTCCCCGTCGCTGGCAGGCGTTGTTCCATTGGGTCACTAATGTGTGCTGCAACCATATCGCTGTGTTTTGCAACGAGGGATAAATGTTGCAATGTAATGTCATCAAACCCTTGGAAGTCACTAATGATAAATACCAAACTCCCAGGTTTTACAACTTGGTGTAACCCTTCGATAGCCGTTGTAATGGAGGATCGTGAGCCACTAGCCCCTGGATTGTTGGCTGAAAGTGTTTGATTAAACTGGATAAGTAATCGAAATAACTGCTGAATGCCGCGCTTGCCTTCTTTGGGGCGAACTTCGTGAACATGGGTGTCGTTGAATAAAAAACCACCAATTCTGTCACCGTGATCTTTCGCAGCCCAGGCTAAATAGGCAGCAGTACGAGCGGCGACAACAGATTTAAACGCATCCTGGGTACCAAAAAACATAGATTGGCGTTGGTCAATGACTAAATATATAGGGCGTTCCCGCTCTTCATGATAAAGCTTTGTGTGAGTTTTTCCGGTGCGAGCGGTTACCCGCCAGTCGATATGACGAATGTCATCACCAGGGGCGTACATGCGAACTTCGTCAAAGTCGATGCCTCGACCTCTAAAAGAGGAACGATGTGCCCCGGCCATTATCGCGAGGGATTTTTTCTGTCCAGATAAATCCAGTTTGGCGTGGCTCGCTTGCAACCCAATTAGCTCGTTCATGGAGACATATACCCCGGTGTACTGAGATAGATCTTCACGTTCTTTAAGTACAAACTGTGTTGAGCCATTAATCGAGGCTGGTGGTGTCATTGGTCTATTATCCTGCCATATTCTGTCTACTGAATTATGTTCAAGGTTCTGCTATCAATGCTTTATGGAGCAGCAACCCGGTCCAATAGTTCATCAATAATATGGTCGGTAGTGACGCCTTTTGCTTCGGCTTCAAATGTTAGGCCTATACGATGTCTAAGGACATCATGAGCAATAGCTTGAACGTCTTCCGGTGTAACAAAATCACGATCGTTGAGCCATGCATGAGCACGAGCACAAGAATCTAAGCCAATAGTTCCACGTGGGCTCACTCCATATTCAATCCAGCCGGCTAGATCATCACCGTAGGCTAATGGGTTACGAGAGGCCATGGTGAGTTGAACGATATACTCTTCGATTGATGGAATCATGTGTAAGTGCAGGATGTCGTCTCGGGCACTGAATATTTGCTCTTGGGTAATATGGTGCTTAATGCGATGAGTTGCTTCATCGGGGCGTTTATCCCGAGAGGATAAAGCTTCCATGCGCGCTAGCTGGAGGATTTTCTTTTCTGAATTACTATCAGGGTAACCAATCGTGACGTGCATTAAAAAGCGGTCAAGTTGTGCTTCAGGCAGTTGATAGGTGCCTTCTTGTTCAATGGGGTTTTGTGTGGCCATTACCATAAATAAGTCTGGTAAGGGGTGGCTGTTTGCACCAACACTCACTTGTCGTTCAGCCATAGCCTCAAGTAGCGCTGATTGGACCTTGGCAGGTGCGCGGTTGATCTCGTCGGCAAGCACCAAGTTATGGAAGATAGGCCCTTTCTGAAAGACAAAGCTACTATCTTGAGGACGGTAAATTTCTGTACCGGTGACATCGGCTGGTAATAGATCAGGGGTAAATTGAATGCGATGGAAGTCGCCTTCAATACCTTGAGATAATGCGTTAATTGCCTTGGTCTTGGCCAGGCCAGGTGCGCCCTCCACCAGTAGATGGCCGTTAGCCAGTAAAGCGATAAGTAGCCGGTCTAGCAGGTGTTCTTGGCCAATGATCTGCTCTGATAAATATTCCTTTAACGCTTGAATAGCGGCGCGATCAGACATGAATACTGCACTCCAACGATCTTTATCTTGTTGTTTTAGGTATTGTTTTTAGGACTGATTATGCCTTGTCCTACGGTGAATTACTATATGGCCAAAGGTCTTTCTATTAGTTCCATAAAAGCTTCCTAAATATCCAAAAATATGAAGGGATAGAGGGGCACATAAAAGAGGTTTTCCGTGTAAAGGCAATAAGTTATACCAAAAAACGAGGGTGTGAACTAATCTTTTTAGATGAGCGAATGAATTTAGGTTTTTGATTACGCAAAGGTTGAAATTCGATCAGAAATATCAAATGGATATAGGGCGAGGTGTTAGGCATGGTTAATCTTTCATTGGGTGAAGATTACGAGGTGATTTTAGGGAAATTGGCAGACAAAGTACGGGACCGTTTTGATCGTGCTGATAAGAGCCAGGTGGAATCAGTTATCGACTTTTCACGGTATTTCTATGCTGCAGCACCTTTGGACGAACTTGCCACAAAACGCATTGAAGATTTGTATGGTGCAACGGTTGCATTATGGGATTTTATGCAGCATAGAGCTCCTGGTAAGCCCAAAATTCGTGTTTTCAATCCGAAATTTGAAGATCATGGTTGGCAAGGAACCCACACGATTGTCGAGATTTTAGCCCCAGATAGAGCCTTTGTTGTTGAGTCCATGATGATGGAGTTTACGCAGCGGGATATTTCAATCCACTCCGTCACTAACGCGGCATTTTGTGTGGCTCGTGATGAGAAGGGGAAGTTGGATGGTGTGACGTTCGCTGAATCCTCGGGTGAATGTGTTAATGAATGCTTAATGCACATTGAGATTGACCGACAGAGTAATGAAGATACGATTCATAGCATCATTGACGCTTTGTATTCGATTTTGGAGGAACTGGAGCTTGCAGTATGTGACTTTCAATCCATGCTAGGTCGAATTTCCGAAATTTCGATGGGGTTAAACTGTCCAGGGTCGGTAGAGGAATTGACACTTGATGAGGCAACTGCATTTTTAAAGTGGTTGGTCAATAATCATTTTACTTTTTTGGGTTTAAAAGAATATCGTGTGTTGGATCAAGGGGGGCAGAAATATCTAGAAGCAGTTGAAGGTTCAGCTAAGGGTATTTGTAGATCAAACCCGAACATTGATTTGATGGAAGACAACGGCGGCCCTTTGTTACTGGGGGAGCGTTTGTTGGTATTTGCCAAGTCGGGAACGAAATCCCGGTTACATCGTCCGGTATATATGGATTTTGTTTCGATTCGTAAGTTCGATAAAAGTGGTCATGTGATTGGCGAGTATCGATTGTTGGGTTTGTACACATCGAGGGTTTTTAATAATAGCCCTCGTGATTTCCCCATTATTGGACGAAAAATAGAAGATGTATTGCTTGGTTCAGGTTTGACGCCCAATAGCCATGATGGGAAACGCCTTTTTCAAATTCTTGAAACCTTTCCCCGTGAAGAGCTTTTTCAAACGTCAACCAAGGAACTGTTAACGATCGCAGTGGGGATTTTACAAATTCAAGAACGCCGACGTTTACGGTTGTTTGTGCGAAAAGGTCAGTATGGACGATTTATCTCTTGTTTGATTTATACGCCAAGAGAGGGTTTTTCAACAGCACTACGGAAAAAATTCCAGGAGGTTTTATGTGAGTACGTTGATGCTCAAGACTTGGAGTTTAATACTTATTTTACTGAGTCAACATTGGCGCGTTTGTATATTGTAATACGTGTTAATGAAGGCAGTATTATTGATATTGATGCTCATGAAATAGAAACTCGACTTGTTGATCTGGCTCGCTCATGGGCAGACCGGCTGTATGAAACTCTTATTGAAAGTCATGGCGAAGAGCGTGCGAGCGCGTTGCACTCAAAATATATGGATGCTTTTTCTATCGCGTATAGAAATGATTTTACAACACGAACAGCTGTTTCTGATATAGAGCATATGGAAACGTTGGGAGAGGATAGGGAGCTTTCTGTGTCGTTTTATCGGGCGCTAGAAGAGGACTCACATGCATTACGTTTTAAGATATTTAGGCTTGGTGGTGATATCCCCCTTTCTGATGTATTACCTATGTTGGAAAATTTAGGTTTTCGTGTGTTAGGTGGGCGGCCATATCATATACGGGAAAAAAACGGCGATCGCGTGTCCGTTTATGATTTTAGTGTGCGTTATGGCGACAATCATACGGTTATTGAACTTGATAAAGTTAAGAAGCAATTTCAAGTAGCATTTTATCAAATCTGGCATGGTGCGGCAGAGAACGATAGCTTTAATCGTTTGGTTTTAGCGGTAGGTTTGGGGTGGCGTTCAGTTGCGATGTTAAGAGCGTATGCTCGCTTTTTTAAGCAATCAGGTTTTTCTTTCAGTCAACGATATATTAAAGATGCACTGGTCAATCAGCCAAATATTACCCGTTTATTAGTTGAACTATTTAACGCCCGTTTTAAAGTGGATTCAGAAGATAGTGATATTTATGAAACAAACTTAACTGGCGATATTTCGGATGCACTTGATAATGTCGAAAGTTTAGATGAAGATCGTATTCTACGACGTTATCTTGACATGCTCGCAGCCACATTACGTACCAACTTTTTTCAGTTAAATGAACATGGAGAATCGAAGGATTATATTTCTTTAAAATTTGCGCCGGCGATGATACCTGATTTACCTAAACCGTTACCGATGTTTGAGATTTTCGTATATTCCCCTCGAATTGAAGGTGTGCATTTACGTGGTGGTAAAGTTGCGCGAGGCGGATTACGCTGGTCAGATCGAATGGAAGATTATCGAACTGAGGTGTTAGGGCTAGTTAAGGCGCAGCAAGTAAAGAATGCCGTGATTGTTCCTGTTGGTGCAAAAGGTGGGTTTGTCGCTAAAAAATTGCCGAAGAATGCCAGTCGAGAAGAGACTATGGCAGAAGTGATCTATTGCTATAGAACCTTTATTAAAGGGTTACTAGATATCACTGATAATTTAGTGGATGGTACCGTTGTGCCGCCGAAAAGCGTGGTTAGAAAAGATGAGGATGATACTTATTTGGTGGTGGCCGCGGATAAGGGGACGGCAACATTTTCTGATATCGCCAATGAAATAGCTAATGAATATAATTTCTGGTTAGGTGATGCGTTTGCGTCAGGTGGCAGTGTCGGGTATGACCATAAAAAAATGGGTATCACTGCTCGTGGGGCCTGGGTTTCGGTGCAGCGACATTTTCGAGAAATGGGGCGGGATGTACAAACAGAACCTTTTACTGTATTGGGTATAGGCGATATGTCGGGAGATGTATTTGGGAATGGCTTGTTGCGTTCCCGTTTTACAAAGCTGGTGGCGGCATTTAATCATTTACATATTTTTGTCGATCCGAATCCTGATCCGGAAAAAAGTTTTATAGAGCGGGAACGGTTGTTTGCATTGCCTCGTTCGACTTGGGCTGATTATAGTGCAGAGTTGATTTCTAGTGGTGGCTCAATTATTTCTCGTTCGGCAAAATCCATTACTATCACACAGCAGATGAAAGATCGATTTTCAATAAAAGAGGACACGCTAACACCAACGGATCTTATTTCAGCATTACTTAAAGCCCCTGTTGATTTGGTGTGGAATGGAGGTATTGGTACCTACGTAAAAAGTTGTGGTGAACAGCATGCTGATGCTGGTGATAAAGCCAATGATTCTTTGCGAATTAATGGCTCTGAAATGCGTGCGAAAGTTATTGGGGAAGGAGGTAACCTCGGGTGGACGCAACTTGGCCGGATTGAGTATGGCTTGTCTGGAGGATTGTCTAATTCGGATTTTATTGACAATGCAGGTGGGGTCGATTGCTCAGATCACGAAGTTAATATCAAAATTTTATTAAATGATGTTGTTGCCAATGGAGACATGACGGTTAAACAGCGGAATTTACTATTGATTGACATGACAGATGAAGTATCGGACCTAGTATTGCAGAATAACTATCGACAAGTGCAATCGTTAAGTATTTCTAAAACTGAATCTGTTTATCGAATGGGTGAGTATAAACGTTATATTCATAGTTTGGTGACAGAAGGTCGGCTCGATCGAGAAATTGAATTTATTCCCAATGATGATGAATTGCACGATCGTATTGTTAATGGGAAAGGGTTAGTCAGACCAGAATTATCTACCTTGTTATCCTATACAAAAGCAATGTTGAAGGAAGTCTTGGCAGATTCAGGTGTACCCAAAGATTCATATATTAGCCAAGAGATTGAAACGGCATTTCCTAAGATTTTGACACAAGAATATAAAACCCAGGTCTATGAGCACAAATTGCGTGATCAAATCATAGCAACACAGGTTGCTAACAGCATGGTTAATTACATGGGTATTACATTTGTTCATCGAATGAAGGATGCCGCAGGATCAGATATACCGGATATCGCTATGGCGTTTATTGCCGCTCGCGATGTGTTTGGTTTGGAGTCGTGGTGGCAACAAATTGAAGGTCTAGATCATAAAGTTAGTGCAGAGCATCAAATGGAAATGATGCGCATGTTGATACGTTTAATTCGACGTGCTACTCGTTGGTTTTTAAGGAACAACCGTTGTGGCGTTAATGTAGCAGAAGTTATTAAGCGTTTTCAGCCTGGAGTGAAAATGATAGCTGAAAGCTTACCCTCTGTGTTACGAGGGCCTCGTCGAGAAACCTGGGAAAAACGTCATAATCAATTTGTGGAGGAGGGCGTTCCATCAGCATTGGCAACGTTTATAGCTGGAGCGGACAGTATGTTGCCTGTGTTGGGCATTATCCAGGCGGCAGAAATTACCAACAAACCGATCCCGGAAGTGGCAGCAACGTATTTTGCCATTGGCACTCAGTTAGATTTATTTTGGTTTACCGAAGAAATCAATCAGCTCGCCGTAGAAAACCACTGGCAAGCGTTAGCACGAGAGGCTTACCGAGATGACTTGGATTGGCAGCAGCGAACGTTAACAGTGGGAGTACTTAATTTACCCGTTAAGGCCCATTCTGTTGAAGAAAGAATGGATAAGTGGCTAGAGCAACATGAAACATTGATAGGCCGTTGGAAAATGATGGTTGCGGAATTCAAAGCTACCGATGTGAAAGAATTTTCAATGTATGGTGTTGCACTGCGGGAGCTAATGGATATTGCGCAAACCACATTACACGTGGAAGACTCGTGTGCAGGGGGGCTTTAGCATGGTCTCTTTACTGTGTTTTTTGCCCTAATATGTCACATTTAATTGTATCATTGCACATTAGCCATGATGATTATTTGTCATGGTATAACGGTTCAGTGAAAATGGTGGCAGCAGAATCCATTGACGGCAAAATGGTGCACTTTCCAGCAAATATTTTACGCCCTTTTGTTACCCATGATGGCGTGCAGGGTACATTTGCTATCTATTTTGATGAAAATAATAAGTTCAAAGAGATAAAGCGGCTGAATTAGTGTGTGAATGACCGTTTTGTCGGCTCTAATCGCCCCCAAAACTTTTGGCAGTTATCTCGCTCTTATACAGCCATTTTCATGTATAATCCGCGCCAATTCATTTGCACCACCTGCATGACAACCCATGTCCACTAATCAATTTAGCTGCTTCAAGCAGTTGCTATAAAATAGCAACTTGGAAATGAGGCGCCGGGAATCTGATTTTATGTTGTATTCAATGGCCCGTAAGGCGCTATTTTGCTTGCCCCCTGAAATGTCCCATTATATATCTCTTGATGCTATTTCAGCAGCAGGGCGCCTCAATGTAACTCAAACACTTTTTCCGTCGGTGTATGCACCGGTAGAGGTGATGGGGCTATCTTTTGCAAACTCAGTTGGATTGGCGGCTGGGCTTGATAAAGACGGTGATCATATCGACGGATTGGCAGCGCTAGGGTTTGGTTTTATTGAAATTGGCACAGTGACTCCAAGACCTCAGTCTGGCAATCCTTCGCCACGTTTATTCCGGATACCTGAAAAGCAAGCGATCATTAATCGAATGGGATTTAACAACAAGGGGATTGATCACCTTGTACGCCAGGTGAAAAAGAGTAAATACAATGGTGTCTTGGGCATCAATATAGGCAAAAATTTTGATACTCCAGTTGAAGATGCACTGGATGATTATCTTATCTGTTTGCGAAAAGCTTACCCATTAGCCAGTTATATAGTGATTAATATATCATCCCCAAATACACCCGGATTACGTAAGTTGCAATACGGTGAGTCATTGGACCACCTTTTGAGCAATCTTAAAAACGAGCAGCAAAAACTAGAAGCAAAACATGGTAAAAAAGTACCATTAGCGGTCAAGATTGCTCCTGATCTAGAGATCAATGAAATCGAAATGATTGCTAAGCAGCTGATTACTAATAACATTGATGCCGTCATTGCTACTAATACAACGCTTGATAGAGACGGGGTTTCTCACTTGTCGCATGGGAATGAACAAGGTGGCTTGAGTGGAGCACCGGTAAAGGCGAAATCAACAGCAGTGATCAGAGAGTTAGCAAAACACCTGGATGGGACGTTGCCAATTATTGGTGTGGGGGGTATCACAACTGCAAATGATGCACAGGAAAAAATAGATGCTGGGGCTAGTTTAGTACAAATATATACGGGTTTTATCTATGAAGGGCCAGATTTGATCCGTGAGTCCGCGAAGCGTTTGGCAAGACATTCGTAAATAATAGGGCTCGAATCTAAGAATGCCGGGGTTATAAACTGAAAAAGGCAACTTCGCCTGAAGTTGCCTTGTATTTCAGGCTCGAAGCCCTACGGGGTGACAATACGCCATCCGTTATATAGTTTGCTGTGGGCATTCATTCTATCCTCTATAGAACTAACGCGTGCCCTATTCGGTTTAATCGAGTCCGGTGCACCAATCAAGCCACGAAGGGGGAAAGGTTGCACAGGCGAAAATCGCTGAAATCTGAATTATCCGATATTTGCAATTTTATGAATACCGGAAACGCCGGTAAAGCCTTGCCATTGGTCGGTTCGCCCATCGCGCCAACCATTTAACCAAAATTGTCGAGTTGTAACATCTGTGTATGGGCATTGTTCTTTTGACTTTCCCTGTAGTCCGGCACTGTGTCCGCGGGAGTAAGCGCGATTAGACTTGTCTCGCTTCTGTCTTCTCATAAAACGGTGTCCTCGTTATTGCTGCTGTGTTTCAGTGCAATAACTGTAAAATTGCAACGAGTAATAGTGATGATTAATTGTTATGAAACATGTTTAACAAACATGTTTCATAACTACTTTTATAACTACGTTAAAATACTCTTTTTAAGTGCTTATCAAAGCGTGCGTTATAACGTTTGTTGTAACGCGTACAATTAAGAGTAACTACAATTAAACTTTACGCCAGAAACTTAAACAGTAAAAAACACAATGGCTTAAAACCGTGACAGTTTGCAAACGCTCCTGCTAACCTCCTGTGATGTGTTTGTTTGGGAGACACTATATAAATATCGAATTTTTGATGCTTTGTCTTCTAATAAAAAAGCATAAAAAACCGATTTTTATAGTATTGCTTGGAATAGACAAAAAACGCCGTAAAAAGTCGTAATATACGATATAACTGTTTGAAAAATATTGAATTAACCCCAGCGTTATGCTGATGAAAGCTAGGAAATGCTATGTCTACCGCCTCATTAAACCCTTACGTTGTCACCTGCGCAGGAGGGGTTGAAAATTTATTATTAGAAGAAATTCAGACGCTTGGAGGGCAAAAGTGTGAGGTAGTACCCGGTGCCGTCCACTGTCTGGCGGATCTCGAAACCGCTTATCGGCTTTGCCTTTGGAGCCGACTTGGATCTCGCGTTTTGAGAACTCTGTCACATTTTTCGGCAGGCGATAGTGATGACCTCTATGAGCAAGCCACCATGTTGCCTTGGAGTGATCATATTGATGAAAATGGCACCATGGCAGTGCAGTGTGCAGTAGCGCAAGATGAGAAAGAGAATAGCCATTATTTAGCGCTAAAACTCAAAGATGCGATAGTTGATCGTTTTACGCGCAACCAAAAGCAGCGCCCTTCCATTCAGAAGACGCGACCAGATGTGATGATATTTTTGTTTCGCGCCGCCGGCAAAGCAACTATCAGTATTGATTTCTCTGGTGCCCCGTTGCATTTACGGGGTTATCGAACTGAAGCTGGGCAGGCGCCTCTAAAAGAAACACTGGCAGCAGCAGTTGTTGCCGCTGCTGGGGTGAATAGTGAGGGGGTTGGTCAGATAGTTGATCCTATGTGTGGTTCGGGCACGCTGCTTGTTGAAGCAGCTATGGTGATTGGAGATATAGCGCCAGGGTTAGGTCGTGATTATTTTGGTTTCCAGCGCTGGAAGCAGCATGACGAAGAGCTTTGGCAATCGTTGCAGAAAGAGGCTCAAGAGCGACGCACATTGGGCATGTCAAAGGCTTGGCCAGCATTACGTGGTTATGATGCAGATAAAGAAGTTGTGCGAGTAGCGATCAATAATGTCCAAAGAGCTGGGTTGTTTGGAAAAATACATATCGAACGACGTGAGCTTGCGCAATTTACCTTGCCTAAGAACGATGCTGAGTCTGGGGTTATTCTATGTAACCCCCCCTATGGCGAGCGTTTAGGGCAAGGCGATCAGTTGATGTACCTTTATCGTTGTATGGGGAGAACCTTTGGGCAGCATTGTGCGGGCTGGAAAACGGCAATCATTAGTAACGGTATTGAGTTCCTCGATACCATGGGCTTAGAGCAGTTAGAAACAATACGTTTATATAATGGGCCTATACGGTGCTATTTAAGGCTCTCCAACGTGCCTGTCGACACTAAGGCAATACTACCTATCGCTCATGCATTATCCTTAAGAGATGCTTCTGTGGAAGGTGAGGGGGCTGATTTCTCCAATCGTTTGAAAAAGAACTTTCGTAAACTTGCGAAGTGGATTAAGAAAAACGACATTGCCAGTTATCGTTTGTACGATGCAGATATGCCGGAATATAACGTTGCAGTTGATTGGTATGATGGCTATTTCCATGTTCAAGAGTATAAAGCCCCAAAAACCATTGATGAAAAGAAAGCTGCGCATCGGTTATCTATTGCCGTAGATGCATTGTCAGCAACATTTGGGGTGAATAAACGTTACGTGTTTGTGAAAACCCGTTCTAAGCAGAAGGGTAAAACACAATATCAGAAGCTTAATAGTGACTCAAAGTTATATGAAGTAGCCGAACATGGGCCGCGCCTATTGCTGAATTTCCATGATTATTTAGATACAGGGTTGTTCTTGGATCATCGTCCTATGCGCTTGTGGGTTCAGCAGAATGCGAAAGGTAAGCGCTTTTTGAATCTGTACGCTTATACGGGAACAGCATCTGTACATGCTGCCTGGGGTGGTGCAAAACACACAACAACGGTGGACATGTCGAATACCTATGTAGATTGGGCTCGATCGAACTTATTACTGAATGGGTTTTCAGAAGAAGCTCACAAAATTGAGCGGGCTGATTGCGGTATTTGGTTAATGAAATGCCAAGAACAGTATGATTTGATTTTTATGGATCCCCCTACATTTTCAAATTCGAAGAAAATGGGGAAACATATGGATATCCAGGATGACCACCTGCGCTTAATTGAACTGGCGATGAAACGTTTGGAGCATGGTGGTACCTTGGTTTTCTCTAACAACTATCGAAAATTTGAATTAGATGAAAGGGTTAGCAGGAATTTTAAGGTTGAAGAAATTACTAAGTTGAGTATTGGTTTAGACTTCGATCGAGGAAAACCTATCCACCGTTGTTGGTTAATTGAGCATCTCTGAGGTGTAGATGGGTAGCGGTACGGGCGCTATTCGTATCATCTGCTAAGCTATTGAAAAGAGGTCAAAAAGAACCAATAGGCTTAGTAGATGAATTCTTTTGATAGGAAACTGCGTTTTCAGGGCAGGCTTCCGGCTATCGATTACATTAATGAAAGTATTGATTATACCAAGCAGCGTATGACAGGTTTGGGTGTCGAGGATACACTGTTGCTGGATCCTGACGATGTGATGGATAATCAAGTGGCTGTGTTGCGATGTAACTTCTTACAGGCAGAACGTTCTGCTTTGCCATTTAACCCCGAAGATCCCAATTTTTGGCGCATTATTCGAGCGCGTATTCAACCGATTGTATTAGCGTATTCCACCCATGAAAAATTTGTACAAAGCATGGACGCCAATGTGCAAGATAATCGGGTGGACGCCCTGATGCAGATTTATCGTGAACGTCTAGATAATTCGGAGCGTTTTAGGAAATTCTTTTTTGAATTGAATGACAAGATTTCGAGAGAAGTTGACAGTATTCGTAACGATGAGAATGAAGTACATGATCACCGGTCACAATATGATGGTTCTGGGGATGTTGCCAATATTCAACGCAACGTGATCAGTCAGTTAGAGAAAACAATAAAAGAATATGCAAAACGTGAAAAGAATTATGTTAAAGCGCTAAATGACAAGAGCTCAGATGGTGGACCATCGAAAGAAATGCTTGAAGAAATGCAGTCATTGCGGAGCCGTTTGGAAAATATGTCTGAAGAAAACCTGCAACTTAAAATTGCACTTGATGCAGCACAGAGATCGCAGGTGACTCAGAGTGGCGAGCAAAAAGACATCAGCGCGGCTGGAGAGAATGCTGATGATAAGTCGGCGGATATTGATAGCCAAATGGCTGAAAGCGTAGAGCGACGTGTCGTGGAAACGGTGGCAGGTGATATGGAGTCACTCCAGCTTCGGGTTTCAGGCTTAGAGCGTGAATTAGAGTCTACCTCTGATGCAGCTTATAATGCATTTATGGCTAATTCTGATTTAGGTATTGTTATTTTGTTTATGTTGACCGGTTTTCGTTGTGGTTCGTTGGATAAATTGGGTAATGAAGTGGTTAGGTCAGTCGGAACATATGGGGTTAACCCTACGCTTAGGGTAAAGGTTGGTCGTGAGTACATCTACTTTAATCAAGGCAATGTACCCAGTGATGTTGAAGAACGATTCACCACAATGGAATCAAAAGGTAAAATTGCCAGTGATAAAACCAATTATTTTATTTTTGAAGGCGAATGTGCATTGATGGCGGAAGGTATGCCTATCAACGACGTAGAGAAATGCGGGCGGCTTAAGGATAACCTTGGAACGTTGATGCAAGGTGCTGCAGCGAGTTTGAACTTAATTGTGCTAGCTGGTGGGGCAGAACGACAGAAAAAACAAATGGAACAGCTAATTCTGCGTAGCAATGATGTGTTTGCAAGGCTAGATGCAAACTTGAATAAGAATAAGTTAATTAGTAGTCGTGTGATGCAGAACTTTGGCGTTGAGCTACGAACGACGTTAGGTGTCGCGCCAGGAGATCCGAAGAGCATAAAATTGAGTGGTATCATGAAGAAAGTTGAAGATGCGATGACTATTTTAATGAACAAAGATGAGTTAATTGACCCTGGGTTTGTGAAAAATATCAGCCGGGTTGCGGCGACGATAAAAAGGTAACGTGTAGAGATGTTAGGCGTAATAGGGTAGGTGCCACTACGATTTTTTGTCTAGATTGGCACTTGCAAGAATGTCGTCAATGTCTGATGTGTCGGTAACAATATTTTCGCTTTCTTTATCGTTATTATTCGGTTTGCTGTTATTGGCATTCGCTAGAAGATCATCAATGTCGGAGCTGTCTGTGACGATATCTTCGGCACTTGTATTGGACGTTGTATTGGCATTTTCTTGTGTTTCAGTGTCGGTTGGAGACATGCCTATCATGTCTGCCATGGTTTCTTCGTATAATGCTAAGTACTTATCTTCTACGTCTTTAAATTCTTTTTGTAGCTGTAATATCTCGTTGTTTTGCGATTCAAGCTTCATTTGTAACCCTGCGACTAAAGGTTTAGCTTCTTCCCCGTCGTCACCTGGTTCAGTGGTTGTTTCCAGTTGCTCTCGTAAGTCATCATTTTCTTTGCTATATTTTTTGTTCTGGTTTTGAAGCATGTGCAGTCGTTCTACCATCTCCGCACTTTCCTCGGTGAATTGCTCTATTAATTCAAACATCTCATTTTGGGAATACTCATGATCATCGTCTTGGCCGCCTTCACTACTATCTGCTCCGGCATTTTCTATAGCTTCTTTAAGTTGTGCTTCGAGTTGACCGATTTGGATTTGAGCGGCTTTAAAATTTTGCTCAAGAACATCAAGGTGAGCCATCAACTCGCTACCCCCTTCAAGCTCATCTGTTTGGATAAGTTGGGTTCGCAAGTTATGGATTAGCTTGTTTTGTTCAGTAATGATGTTGTTGAGAGCAACGGTATGTTTACCAGGCTCTGCGCTTGGCGGAGGGGCTTGGGTTGGTTGAATAGTTGTGCTTTCAGATGTGGAATTACCGTGATCGTAATAGGCTTCATGAATAAGGTAAACTACTTCCCTTAGACCTTCAGCGTGTTCAACGGTATCGCATAATGCAACGAGTGAGTTATGGAGGCTTAATTCAATATCATTTTTTGATGCAGTGTCGTCAAATCCTTGATTAAAAAAATCTTGGATTGGTGAGAGCTGTTTTAAATCACCACTCAGTTGTTTGATGTTACCTTCAAGTCGTTGGTGTTCTTTGTCCATATCTGCCATTTGCCCCTTGAATTTGACCTTTACTTTGTCGGGGATGGATTGGATGTGGTCGTAATATAATTTTGCAAGTTCGGTGTAGGGTTGAATAATGGTTCGCCACGGAGTGACTTCACCGTTATTGGATTGCAACAAACGCAACTCGTAGGTTAGAGCCGCATATCGCAGTGAAACAGCCTGATCTTCTGCGGTAGCTTCGGGACGTAACGTTATGGTTTCTTGGGCGCAATGAGCTGTCGTGTCATCAATCGCAAGTTGTAGTTGCTTGATCAGTGTCTCGCCACTGGCTTCCTCTTGGTAACCCGCCAGCATTAGCTGTAGTCGGGAGATGGACTTTTTTTGACGGCGTAGCAATAGTGCTAAAATCACCACTGCTGCGACAAAAAAGCACGCCACCTGGGCGAAAACGAAAATAAGTAGTTCAACCTGGCTCATAGGAAAAAAATCTCTTTGTTTTACTTCACTACCTTTTATTGCATATAGCGGCGTCATACATTGATGGAGTACAACTACGCTATAATAACATTATGGACTAATAATAGGCTTATGCGACTTTCTTGCCATGTTGTCAGCAAATGCTGCACCCCTTGATAGGGCTGCTCTCCGATAGAGGAAGAAAAAATTATCCCTAAATACTAAAGAATGACGGAAAGTTGCCGATAGTAGTCTTTAATAGAGTCACGACTTTTGGAAAGTCAAAAAATAGTAAGCTTTGCTAAAGCTCTGGCAGCATTATCCTCCTCATCTCACTTGCGAGAACATTATTATGATATCGCTTGGACAATTACTTCATTCTCAGTCCCCCTTGCAAGGGGGGAATGGTCGCTCTTTTGATGCAATAGCAGATAAAGGGGTAGGTACGGGCCCAGGTAACAGTGATCACATTGTTACAGGCCGGGCCGCGTTTTCTGCTCATGCATCCTCCATTCAGCGGTTTACGGTTCAGGATGTGCATACCGCTCAAAAAACAGTTGAACATGAACTGAAAAGTAAAATGGATGCACAAATGGCCTTGGTTAAATCGGAGGCCGCAGAACTATTGGCGCCTGCGGCATCGGACACAGGCTTTTCTTCGGATGATTTTTCACCCGAAGCCGTGACAGATAGGATTATGGGGTTTATTGAGTCTCGAATAGAGGCTGAGCGGGCAAATGGCGCAAGCGAAGAAGAACTGCAATCAATGTTTGGTCAGGCAATGAAAGGCCTTGAGCAAGGCTTGAGAGAAGCCAAAGAAGTCATTACTGCTCTGGATATGTTTGATGGCGAAGTGAAAGATACGTTTTTCGAAACAGTGTCATTGCTTGATGAGCGAATGAGCGGACTAGAAAAGTTGTTGTTTGGTTCAGACGATTCAGATGCGACGATTGCCAGTGGTGTTTCGACAAATGTTAGTGCCTCAGCAAGCGAGCGTGTTACAGAGAAGGCGCTGGACATTGAAAGGGCGTTCTCTTCAGTATCTAAAGGCAATGAGCGGTATGCTGCACAATCAAATGCATTGTTTTTTAGTCAAGACAACCAATTTGATATGGAGGTGGTTACTCAGGACGGAGATAAGGTGACTATCCATGTTGGAGCAGGAGAGAGCCTGGATTTCAGTTCTGGGTCGCAAGTGACCCCGCGAGGTTCTATATCAGGGTTTGAATTAACGCAAAGTAGCTATTATGATATCTCTTTCTCTGTTGAGGGTGACTTGGATGAAGGTGAGTTGGCAGCGTTAAATGATTTATTTGTACAAGTTAATGACATTGCCGATTCGTTCTATTCAGGGAATGTCGGTGAAGCCTTTGAGCAGGCATTGGCTGTAGGTTATGATTCCGACGAGCTTGCAGCGTTTGCGGTGAACATGACCCATAGCGAAGTCGTTGCTGTAGCGCAAACTTACAGAGAGGTTGCTGAATCTGAGCAGGGAGGAGACGGTGGTGGCAATCCATTACAGAGCATTATGGATCGCTTGTCTGAATTTTCCGCTCAGGTATTAGCGTCACATGATGTATTATTAGATAATCCTAACAAGCCCAGTAATCAACAAGCACTTTTTAGTGACCTATTATCTGAGATGATTCCAGTAAATGATGCTGAGTCACAGGGTGCGATAGGTGAGGGTACGGGAGAAAAAGATAGTGATGCAACGGGTGTGCAAATACATGATGCTTTTAAGGGGTTCATTGATAGCATTCTAGGTTGATAGCGATATTAGACAATAAAAAACACCCAATAAAAAAGGCAGTGATATACTGCCTTTTTTATTGGGTGTTTTTTATTTATACTTTTTATTTATGGAACAGGAGGATAGATAAATGAAAGAAGTGCTATGTGTTTATAGTACCTCTGCGTGCCACCTTTGTGATTTGGCTTTGAGGGTGATAGACGCCGCGTTAAGCCCTGATTATTTTGAGAAGGTTATTATTGATATAGCGGATTCAGATGAGTTAATTGAGCTGTATGGTGTTCGTATTCCTGTCTTGAAAGTACAACGAACAGGAGATGAATTGGGTTGGCCATTTAATGAGGATGACCTAATAGAATTTGTGAATAGGGTTTTATTTACTGATGGATAGCAAACCCGAGGATGTCAACTACTATAAAAATAGAGAATAAGGATGGCAGTGTTAAGAGAGCGATAATGCAACAGATTGACCACACCAAACTAACTATTGCTGCCGCAACGGTCGCTGCAGAGTTATTTCATGCGGAGGTGGTTGCAAAACAACTGACTATATCTGCCAAAAATGCTGCCGCTATTGTGTTAAGAGCCGGAAGCCAGGCTGCTGGGTTGTCGGTAATTTCCAGTTATTATGATGAGCTGGCGAGTAAAACTATCACATTGGCCCGCTCGATAAATATAACTGCGGTTCAGTTATCGATGGTATCAGTAACTGAGTGGCGAACCAGTGCTGTTGTTACTCAAGTGGAGCGTGCAAGGGATATGATGGATGACCCCGAATCAGCCCGCACAGTTGCGCAGCTTGGGGTTAAGGTTGAGGCCGAACTTGAGCATTTGTCAGATGGGTTTCAGGTGTTATTAAAAGAGTTATATGAACAGCTGGATGAAGTGCAGCGCAATATGAGAGCGATTGATGTTATTGCCGTGACGTCACGTTTAGAAGCGCAACAAACCGGGGAGTTCAAGGAGGGCTTGATGCAAATGGCCAATAGTATTCAGGACCAGGCTAGCGAAATTAAAAATCATGTCGCTAAGTCAGTCTCGTTACTGAACGCATACACTTAAAGAGAACGCTTTCTGGGCGTAGATAGGGTTAGATATGTTATCAAGGGTAATTTATCAGGGTGATCATCAATGGATAATGTTTGGTCGTGATAAGGATAAGCCGGAAAAAATCATCGATTCCAATCAGTTCATGATTGTTAGCGGCGATGAGGCGATTCTTTTGGATCCTGGTGGAATTGAGTTGTTTGCGCCTATGTTGGCTGCGGCTCTTAAATTTGTACCGATTGAGAATATTAAAACGTTATTTGCTTCTCACCAAGACCCTGACATTATTTCATCATTAGGTTTATGGGATCAGGTATTAGTGGATGCGACGATACATTGCTCTTGGTTGTGGGACGGCTTTATTCGACATTTTGGGATGAGCTCTATCAAGTTTGAACCGATTCGTGATGAGGGTGGGTCAGTACGGGTTGGGGATGTTGACCTTCAATTTATCCCGGCACATTATCTGCATTCTTCTGGCAACTTTAATGTATATGATCCAAAAGCCAAAATTCTTTTTAGTGGAGATGTTGGTGCGTGTTTAGAAGCACCAGAAGCGCCACTAGAAGTTGGTGATTTTAATGAGCATATTCCGAAAATGAAGCTGTTTCATCAGCGTTGGATGCCTTCAAATGAGGCAAAGATTAATTGGGTGCGACGAGTGCGAGCATTAGACATTGATATGATGGTGCCGCAGCATGGGCGTATTTTCGTTGGGGAATCGGTTAATCAATTTTTAAATTGGTTTGAGAATTTGGACGTCGGTATTGCTGTATCGCAGTAATGCTTTTTATTGGTTATATTGAGAAGAAGTGCTTTGTATTGTTTGTTGTTTGTAAAGTGAAGGCCTCAACCGTTTCCCCTCGTAATTGAGCGATGGTGTTGGCAATGTGGGGTAGGTATTTGGGTTCGTTGCGACGGGATTTTGGTTTTGGTTTGATGTTTCTTGGAAGTAAGTAAGGCCCGTCTGTTTCAATCATTAATCGATCTTTGGGTATTTGTTTAACTAACGTTTGTAGTTCTTTTCCTCGTCTTTCATCACACACCCAGCCGGTAATTCCAATATAGCAGCCTAAATCGAGATAGTTAAATAGGGCTGTTTTGTCCCCAGTAAAGCAGTGAATGACGGTGTTGGGGAGTTTGTTGCTGTATTCCTGTAGAATCATTCGTTGGCGTTTGTGTGCATCTCTTTCGTGCAAAAATAGTGGTAGATTTAGCTCTATAGCAAGGTGTATTTGAAATTGAAATACAGCTTCTTGTTGGTTGCGGGGGGAGAAGTCACGATTAAAATCTAGACCTGCTTCGCCTATAGCAATAACTTGGTCTAATTTTGCCAGTTTTTTTAATGATTCATAGTCGCTGAATTGCCAATCTTTGGCGTGATGAGGGTGAACACCAGCGGTAGAATATAATGACTCAGGGTATGCTTCTGCGAGTTGTGCGGCCTGTTGGGAGCCCTTGATGTCTGTGCCAGTGACAATCATTTGGGTGACATCCGCTGCGAGAGCTGAACACACACACTCAGACAAGTCTTTGCTAAACGCTTTGTCGGTAAAGTTTATGCCAATATCTATCACAAGGGAGGGACCGTATTTTAAAGTGTGGACGTAAATACAAATAGAATTATACATAAAGCCTATATAAGCGATCGCACTATTTCTCCAGCCCATTTTAACGCATCTAGGTAGATGGTTTCTATACGGTTTTCATCTATTTCATATAATGCCAGGTAATCCCATTCGATCTGGTCCCATTGCCCTTGTTCTTGGCGGATAACATTACGTAATGAAATACCCATCTCACCTTCAAACTTTAACAAGGCGTTGGTTATGCTCTCATCAAGGGGGAGTGAGTTAAAGATGACGTCTTTAGTTTGGTCGAAAAATGCATCGATAGTTGAAAATAATCCGGCAGTAAAAAAACTATCAGGATTAGCCCCGGGAATATGGCTGGCCATCGTCTCCATCATTTTGGCCCGAGTCAGCGTTGTGATGATTAATTCATTCGGTTTGTCCGAAAGTTGGGATAGTGCAATAACACTGGCCCAGGATCTTAGTTGTTTTAACCCAAATAACACGATGGCTTTTCGAACACTGTCCACTTTAGAACGTAAAGTGAACGCGGCGGAATCAAATATACGTAATAGTTTGATGCTAAGTGAGGGGTCATTAGTGATAAGGCTTTCCAGGTCTGCTATTTCGACGTCTGGTTTTTGTAACTCCGCCAGCAGCTTCATAACGACTAGCTTATTGGCTGGAATTGCGGTGCCTGTGATGTTTTGAGGGCGGCAAAAGAAGTACCCTTGAAACATGACAAAACCGAGTTCTTTGCAATGTTCGTATACGGCATAGTTCTCTACTTTTTCAGCTAGAAGCTTTACTTGGAAAGGTTCTAGCTGTTTGATCAGAGCTTCCAGCTTTTCACCGGTGTGCACGAGAACGTCTACTTTTACAATTTGCACTAACTCAAGTAATGGTATCCACTCTTCGCCAAACTCAAAATCATCTAAAGCAACGGTGTAACCGTCTTTTACTAGTGATTGAACGGATTCAATCACGCTGGGTGATGGTTTGATGCACTCAAGGAGCTCGATGGTAACCGCTTTTTTGTCAAAAGGAGGAGGGGACTCTAACCAACGTTGGGTGAAGTTTATAAATGCGGGTTTGTTGTCCGCTGCCGAATGTAAGCCGATCTCTGCCATAGCATTGATAATGACCTGAGACGTTGCTTTGTCACCGTCCCAGTCAGCTTGGTTTTCTTGGTTGTCACTATGTTGATCTGCTTTTGACGGACGAAACAGAAGTTCATAGGCAACAACAGAAAGGTTGTCATCATATATGGGTTGGCGGGCGAGTAATACGTTTTCTGAATCCATTGGTTAGCTTATATGTGAGACTAAAGGGGGCGGATGACGTTATCTATGAAATAAGTCTAGCGGATTTAGAGCAAGTGATAGTAAGTTTGTCTGTTTATTTTTCATTATTTTGGGTGTTTTAGAAATGTTCTTAGGGGTAAATATGGGGGTTTATATCTCGATTTGCTATAACGATGTCGGTGTATGAATATTCAGCTAAATACAGCGTCACCGTCTACACTCATATTATGTTTGATTGTGTTTAGGAAAATAGTGTAATGGCAAGTGTACTCGATACGGTAGATCAGCGTACCCAGTTGGTAGGTGAAAACCGGTTGGAAATTTTAATGTTTCGGCTGGAGCGCGGGCAAATTTTTGCCATCAATGTGTTTAAGATACAAGAAGTTCAGGTGATGCCCAAGTTGACTATGTTGCCAAATAGTCACCCTTGTGTTGTTGGTGTTACTCACGCGAGAGGCGTTACTATTCCGGTTATCGATTTAGGGCAAGCTATTGGCATGCCGCCGCTATCAGAAAGGGAGCACTGCAATATTATCATTGCAGAATATAATATGACGGTTCAGGCGTTTATGGTGAAAAGTGTTGATCATATCGTTAATATGAACTGGGAGGATATTATGCCACCCCCAAAAGGGGCTGGGCGAGATCATTACCTTACCGCGATTACTAAAGTAAATGATAAGATTGTTGAAGTTATTGATGTTGAAAAAGTATTACAGGAAATTGCACCTTGTAATACAGCTATCTCTGAAGGTGTGTTACACGAAGACATTCAAACGCTTGCAGCGGGGTTAGACGTGTTTGCTGTTGATGATTCGACGGTGGGCTTGGCTCAGGTAAAAGAAACGGTAGAGCAGATAGGGTTAACGGTAACCAGTGCTAGGGATGGAGCTCAGGCGTTAGCGATGCTTAAACAGATTGCAGATGAAGGCGTGGATATGATGAAACGCTTTGTATTAGTCATAACTGATGCTGAGATGCCAGAAATGGATGGTTATCGGTTCACCACTGAAATTAGAAATGATCCACGACTTAAAGATCTTCATGTTATTTTACACACCTCATTAAGTGGTGCGTTTAATCAGGCGATGGTAGAAAAGGTTGGTTGCGATAATTTTTTATCAAAATTTGAACCCGATAAACTCGCCGAAGCAGTGCAGGAACAAGTGCGAGCTTATCGAGAGAAGTTCCCTATCGGGAGTTAGCACTAAGTGTTTAATGTTAGGGGTGGAGTGCTAAGCGTATGCTTTCGATGTGTTTACGGTTAGCTCCGAAGTCAGAATGGCCTAGTCGAGAAGCCGAGCGTACCTGAATACCAGAGGCTTCAATATAAAACTCTACATCGTCCACAAAACCCATCAAGCTTGAGGTGAATTCACTTCGAATGTACTGGCCTTGAGTTGATATAACCTTCGCGCCCATTGTTTTAAGTGCAGCGAGTAATGCTGTTTTAGTGTCTTCTATTGAGCCAGATAATGGAATCGGGGAGATTGCGTGCCCTTCATCCTTATCATAACTACCGACGCAGTTGGGTGAGCTTGGGCAGGGAGCTAATCGATTGTCGTTAACCCCCAAGTTTGTTGGCGAAGTACCTGCACAACCGGAAAGACCGAAGGTTGTAAGGAGGGTAGCCAGGAGCGTTGTGATTTTGCCTGTAGGTTTTTTCTGGGATGATTTTTTATGAGGCGCTTTTTTATTCATTATTTAGATCCGTTCTTACGTTACATATAAGCATTCGAGGGTACCTTAAACTCACTAAAATCAATAGGTCAGAATATGCCAAATTCTGTGAAGTATCCTAGCAGGAACTGCCAAAAAGTCGGTTCAGGCGTTAGTGCAATAGTAATCCCTGTAACTATGCGGTATAAGGGCCCGGTATTACCGCTGTTGAAATATTTTTGTTAATTGAATTATCCTGTTAAAGGGGACTGTTATGTCTGATCGTGTACTGTTATCCATCGAAAACCATATTGCTATTGTTACGCTTAACCGACCAGAAAAATATAACGGTCTTGATATGGCGATGTTTGATGGCTTGATTAGTGCAGCCAAGCGTATTCGTAAAAACAAGCAAATCCGGGCTGTGATTATCAAAGCCGCGGGGGAAGCATTTAGCGCAGGATTGGATATCTCGGGAATAAAGAAAAACCCTCTACTCATTGGGAAGCTGCTGGTTAAACCTGGATTGACGTACATTAACTTGGCACAAGAGGTCGCATTTTGTTGGCGTCAGTTGTCAGTACCCGTTATTGCAGTGGTACATGGTAAATGTTATGGCGGTGGATTACAAATTGCGCTGGGGGCAGATTTTCGTTTTGTAACGCCCGGTGCTGAGCTTTCCGTTATGGAAATCAAGTGGGGGTTGATACCTGATATGTCGGCGAGTGTAACGTTGCGAGAACTCGTCTCCATTGATGTTGCTAAAGAGCTGACGATGACAGGGCGGTTATTTTCTGGTGTTGAGGCAAAGGAATTAGGTTTGGTTACTCGGGTAACGGATACACCTCTTGAAGAGGCCTTTGACCTGGCTAATGAAATTGCAGAACGATCACCGGATGCAGTGGCAGCCGCTAAGCAGTTATTTAATGATACTTGGGTCGCAGATGAGAAAACGGCACTTAACCTTGAAACAAGCCTGCAGAAGAAATTGATTGGGCGCTGGAATCAAATCGCCGCTGCCAGTAAGAATCTTTCGAAAAAGCCCTTTGAATACGGGAAGCGGCGTTTGTAGAGGTATTCGTCCAGTTAGATCAGAACTGTTCCTTTAACTGCTTTAATAGGCTTTTGGGGAGGTTTTTAATCGTAATGGTTTCATTGTTTCGGTCAAATTGAATGTCTTCCCCTAGCAATTTGGAAGCAAAGCTTAAGCTGATATCTTTATTCCTGCCGCTATAAGTGACGTAACGTTTTAGACTCTTTCTATCAGGGATAAATTCAGCTTTAGGGCTGTACTCCCTTTCTTCCTGTTGTGCTTGGGCAAAGGTTTCAAATTGCTCAGGTGCTTCTTCGTCAATGTAATGTGATAAGTCTTTATACACGACAGGTTCGCCAATTTTACCTTGCTCAATGCAGTAATCTACCACGCGGCTTTTATATTCTTGCCCCGCATCTTCAGGCATCTTTTCAGAGTAAGCTTCAACGATATTGATAAATTCGTTGGTATCTTCGGTAATATCAACGGTATCCATAAAACCGATGAAGTCGCCTAGTAGCTCTTGAATAACACGTTCTCCACGACCCTTGGATAATGTGACGTATTTCTCCGAGCTGTTTTCAATGAGCAGCGAAAGGTTAATACGTGCACCGAAGCCCATGTGGGCAATGTCTGCATACTCGGTTTCAGTAATTTCTAAACGACTGTTTATGAGGAGGCCGGGTTGGTGTTGTAAGTGGAATATATGCAACCAACGGAAGTTTGCGGTTTCTTCTTCGACAAACAATAAATGACCAAAAAAAGGTGTCGGGGTACTGTCAAGCATCTCAACAAACAGTTCAGTTGCATTTTTGGTTAGCGTTAAAAAGGGGATTCGGCCTTCTAGGTACTCTTTAGTCCATGCGGGCAGTGGTGAATCAGCACTTGAGTCACTAAATTGTCCATAACGCTTACTGGAGCGGCTGGTAAATACGGATTTTAGCTCTTCCAGTAGCTGATTTGTGTTGTCTTCGACGGCCATTTCATCGCTTCGGTAGTTAACTTTGGCGGTTTCTTCAGCGTTGTGTCGAGTGATTTCGTGGGCAATACAGTGAGTTACGGGCATGGCAGGCTGATCTGTTCTCTTATGGGATGTTGATGATTAAACGGCCATGCAGTCTATCAAAATTGTTCGCAGAGCGAGTGTTTTTTATAAGTTGATGTTGGAGATATAGAGGTTGCTTTAGGAGAAACAGCATGTTCACTGTCAAATGAACGCGCTGTATCCCTAAAGGGAAACGTCAGGTATACCCTTATTGTGACTGTACGTTAACTAAACTAAAGGCACGTATACATAACTGTTACCATTGTTAACACTCAATCTACGGACAGAAAGAAGAGGTGGGGTTATAGTTTAATCACTGAAACGCAGGGCCTAACAACAAAAACAAACATGCCTCTCAACAATAATAAGAACGTTATAAAAAACAAATAATTAGAAGAAACTACGTGAAATACAACGAATAATAAGAATATAAAAAATAATAAAAATGTAATAACAACAAGACTAGTAATAACGGTCAGGCAACTATAAGAACAACACTAACAATAAGAACAACACTAACAATAAGAAAGACTTTAACAAAAATAAGAAAATAAATAATAAGAGAGTACCAATAACAATAAACACGAAATGTGTAACGTCGGCATAAAATAGATATCCCCCTTAAAAAGGCCAGTGCTCATAAGAGCACTGGCCTTTTTCATTTTCCTGTTTCTAACATTTGCTTACTTGGTTTGGGTGTTAATCGAAAAGCATCGACTATTGCTGGGTTGTTGTCTTCATGGAATGTTTTACGGGCAAGCCATGCTTTTTTGTATCGATAGAACGGAATTGTTGGGTACAGGTGATGAATTAGGTGATAATTTTGATACATCATTAGCGGCGTTAATAACCACTCCCATCCAAAGCGCATTGATGTGGCGCGATATGGATCGTCTTTGTGGGCAACGTCATGAGGGGTATGGGGTAAATACATAAAAACTAAACATACTAACCAAACCATGATTCTAGTAGGTATAAGCCAGAGGAAGAGTATTTCCACTGGAAAGAAAAATGCAATACCTCCAACAATTGAAAAACCAACGATAATTTCTGTCAACATGCGCACAAGATTATATTTTGGGTAATGTTGTTGGTTTTTAAAATAGATAAATAAATATCGAAAATCCCAAAAGAACCAAAGAAAGAAAATATTAAAAGGGTTAGCAACTAATTGATGATCAGGGTCAAGCTTATCATTGGCAAAGCGATGGTGCTGCATATGCATCAGGCCTAAAAATTTACCTGTATTACCTGGTACATAAGTGAACATTAAGGAAAATAGGGTAAGGTCATTTATCCAGCCTTTTGAGGAGATTGAGCGGTGCATAGCGTCGTGAGCAGGAGTAAAAAGAAAATAGTAGGCAATAATGTTAATGGAACAGCCGACCCATAATGGCATGCTGTTAAAAAGACATAGGTACCAGGCGGATATAATGGTTACTTGAGATGACAATTGCAATAAAACGGTTGGCCACGCAATGAGAGGTTTTTTCTTTAGTTGTTTTAATGCAGCCACATCGTCTTTGCCATCAATTACCGTATTCTCTGCCATGTATATACTCCTCAGGGTTTGCCTACTATAGAAATGCGTTAGGGCTGAAGAGTTAGGTTGTCAGAATATTCGCGCTACTGTGAGGTGATATTCCGACTGTTGGGGGACATTTTACGACAAGATGTTTTTGAATGTTTATACTCTGACGGTGGTAGACCAAACCAGCGCTTGAAGGCTCGACGAAAACTCGATGGGTCATGGTAACCCATCGATTCTGATATTAACTCCAGCGTTATATTGGGTTGCTCTAGGTAATATAAGGCGAGCTTCTTTTGTTCCGTATCATGCAGGGATTGGTAGCGAACGTTTTCTTCCTTCAGGCGCCGTAATAACGTTCTTGGAGAAACATTCAGTAACTGTGCTGCTTGAGCTTGGGTGACTTGGCGACCCGGTAGCTGACGAAGGAGGGCGCTGACTTTTTCTGAAAACGTATCGGGTTGTTGTATGCTTTTGTTCAATGATTCACATTGTTGCTCGGAAAATTTGCGTATAGCTTCATTGCGTGTCGCTACTGGCATATTTAAATATGAGCAGGGAAATGAAAATAATGTTTGAGGTTGGTTGTAATGGACAGGGCATTTTAATGTGGATTCAAGGAGTTCACTGTAGCTAGGTTTGTCAAAGGAACAATAAATTTCTACATTGGTTTGCTGTCGGCCAGAAAGAAAATCAAAGGACAATTTTGTTGATACAATAAGTGCTTCAATAAGAAATTGGCCAACTGAATCATTGTCTACTAGTAGTGTTTGAATCATTTTAAATGAATTGCCGTCTATCTTACTAGTCAGGCTAGTGAACTGAGCGCGCATCCCGTAATATTTTAAGAAAATGCCAATAGCTTCCCTTACGGTTGGGCTAGACATTGCAGCACTCCCCATCGCTCCATGGCTTGCAAGAGGGTAGTAACACCCTGCGATAACCCCCAGCCCTTCTTGATCAAAAAGGTCGATAGCATTCTGAATGATCCTGCGTTGATCTTCCCAATTGATGTAGTCCTCACTCTCTAAAAAACGGGCAGGCGTTAATGAAGTACCTCTTAAAAAAGTAGGTAATGTGTCTTCATTGATACCAATGGTATTAGCGAGTACGCGAGAATAATCTATGGAAACAACAATGTTGGGTGTCATAGGGGAGGGGACTCGTGAGTCTGTTGGTTGCTAACTAAAGCAGTGAAACCCCGTCAAAGCAAGTGACAAATTGCTGTGAATATCGGCAATGTTACGTATACACTGTAAGCTTGGTTTTTGTTGGCCTCATATTTAAAAGATTATTGCAGGAGGGAATATGTTCGAAGAGAGTATGCAGGAGTTGTTTTCATTAGAGGGAAAGGTGGCGCTAGTCACTGGTGGTTGTCGTGGTATTGGGCGAATGATGGCAGAAGGGTTGCTACGTGCAGGTGCTACTGTGTGGATTACCGGTAGAGATGGAGAGTATGTGGCAACAGTAGCAGAAGAAATGTCTGAGATAGGTCGTTGTTTTGGTGTGGTAGCAGAGCTGTCTGATAAGCAAGGCATTACAGATTTGGCGCTAAAGATTACTGAACAGGCCCCCGCTTTGAATGTTCTGGTGAACAATGCAGCCGTTTATGCTGTTGGTTCATTAGAAGAAACGGGTTACGACAGTTTTAATCAATTATTACAACTGAACACCAGTGCTGCGTTTGAACTTACTCGTCAATTATTACCAGTACTTAAGTGTGCATCACAAGATAAAGACCCAGCGCGAGTGATTAACATTAGTAGCAATATCGCGTTAACCCACTGTGCTTGGCATTCATGGGGCTACGCTACGGCTAAGAATGCATTACAACATCTTACTGTGATGCTGGCGAGTGAATTGACATCGCAGGGTATTAACGTCAACGCCATTGCCCCTGGCACGTTTGATACAAGAATGCTGGACGGGTGGCGAGATGACGATGGAAAATTTGATATTTCGAATGCAGGGATCCCAATGGGGCGTTTTGGTGAAGCTGAAGATATGCAAGGGATCGTAACGTTGTTATGTGCTCGAGGTGGTGCTTTTATCTCTGGCGCAGTGATTCCTGTTGATGGTGCGAGTGCGGTTAGGCCGATGTATTAGTGTAGATTTTTATTTGGTGTTTTATCCGTATTTGGCGTTAAGTTTCGTGTTCATCGGCTAATTTCTTCCGAACATTCATGAGCACTTGGCCGTAGATGTTTTTACCTCTTCGGTCTCGTCCACAGCCCCAGTAATAGTCATAAAGACTGTTTTCTACTAGTCGAGTATTGTCTGTCGCAAGCAGTTTTGTCGAGATGTTTGGGTGCGTGCAACATTTAGTGTACACGGCACGAGTCATATAGAGTTGTTTTACTTTTTTCCAATCTTTGCGTAAGCGTTTGAAGCGGTGTCTACCTAGTTTTCTCGCCTTTTTAGGTGTTTCTGCAAGACGAATTGTTTCTTGGTAGCAAGTGTCTTCGAATTTCATGGCTTGGTAATAATGTTCGACGGTCGGCCAGACTTTATCTTCCAATGTGAAAGGGTGTAACGAGAATGTCCCAAATTCCTCATCACTGTCTACACGAGAGAAGTATGTTGTGTTGATATCTTCCTCTGAAAATAAGCCACCGCTCAAGGTTTTGTCCCCCATATTTTGGCAACAGCGCGTTCAGTTCCAAGTACCCCTACAATTATCCCTAGAAAACCTACGCCTCCAAATAGCATGACTGGGATTAGGTAGGTCGGATCTTCATCTTGCCCAATGAAGAGGACAATGCTTGCTAAAAAAGCAAACAATACACTTAATACTAACAAGGCTATTCGGTGGGAGCGCTTATAGGCATAGGGGGCTGTGCCGGACTCTAAAGGGGTTAGAATAAAAGAAAATAGTGCTCTACATTGTTGTTTCATTAATTTTTCTGTTCCTGAAGACTTAATGCTATTTAATAAACGTATATTAAGCTGTATTTGTTAAGAATTCTTCCATCAGACTGTCAAGGGGCATTGGTTTTCCATAATGAAAACCTTGGGCAATATCACAAGATATAGCCTCTAGAAATTGTGCTTGCTCTAGATTCTCAACACCTTCTGCAACCACGGCAAGGTTAAGTTTATGAGACATTGCAATTACCGCATTGGTGATTTCCGCGCTATCTTTATTATCAGGCAGATCCTGCACAAAAGCGCGATCAATTTTAATGGTATCAATGGGTAAGCGTTTTAAATAACTCAACGAAGAGTAGCCAGTACCAAAATCATCAATAGAAATTGAAAATCCCATATCTCTAAGTTCATTGAGTCGGCTAATATTTCCCAATTGATTTTCTATGAAAGCATTTTCAGTAATTTCAAATTCAAAATACTGAATGAATTCCGGGATTTCCAAAAACATTTCTCGTATTTCAACAACAAAATTACTGTCTTTAATCTGACGTGGCGATATGTTAACGGATATTTTAATGCGCTCAACATATAGGTCTAGTAATTGCCTAATATCGTTAATTGCCTGCTTTATCACCCATCGCCCAATAGGAATGATTAAACCCGTATCTTCTGCAACTGGAATGAAATCATCAGGGTTTTTGACTGTATCGACAGAATGCTGCCAACGTATAAGTGCTTCAGCACCCACAATTATATTGTCACTAAACAATACCTTTGGTTGATACAGCAAAAAGAAGTTTTCATTTTCCAAGGCTCCCTTTAGTTCTCTTTCGATGGCGGTCTTTCGGCTAACCTCAATATTCATATCTTGACAAAAGAACCGAAAAACGTTGCGCCCATCTTGTTTCGCTTTATACATTGCAAGATCAGCATTTTTAATAAGCTCATCCATACTCGTTGAATCATCAGGCGTGACACTAATACCTATACTGACAGTAACAAAAGTTTCTGTGTTTTTGAGGCGGATTGGCGTCTGAAATGATTCGATAATATTATTGGTAACTTTACTGGCATCATCATAACTATTGATGTCACTCAACAATACCGTAAATTCATCTCCGCTAATACGCGCGATGGTATCGTTCTTTCGTACATGAGTTTTCAGCCGCTCAGAGATAGTCTTTAAAACGGCATCGCCTGCTTCGTGCCCCGATGTATCATTAACTTCTTTGAAATTATCTACGTCAATAAAGAGTAATGCCGTTTTTACTTTATTTCGCTTGGCTCGTTGAATCGCTTTATCCAAACGAATTCGGAATAACACACGACTTTCTAAACCCGTTAGCGGATCATAAAGGGCTATTTTTTCCATCTCATCTTTACGTTGCTTAAGATCTGTTACGTCTTCAAAAACCATTACAAAATGAGATATTTCTTTGTCTTCCGCCCATAACGGTGAAATGGTGGTTTGCAGCCAATGGGTTTTTCCTTCGCGCCCCACGCACTCCAGGTCATGCTGAGTTGTACCTTGTGACCCTGCTTGAAAATGTGTGTTTGACAGCACAGGCAGTGATAACTTACCCTCCAATATATTAATGGGTTGATCGGTTAGCTCTCGCTCTAATAACCCCATTAACCGCAAAAAAGCTGAACTGGCATAGCTAATAATTTTCTGACTATCGACAATAAGCACCGCACTGCTACTATTCTCAATTGCCTTGGATAGCAATTGAAGTGACAGCTCTCGCTCTTTTCTATGTTCGATTTCCTGAAAGAGTTCAGTGTTAGCCCTGTTCAGCGATTCTGTGCGGGTAGATATGCGCTGCTCTAGCTCATGATTTAATGTATTAAGTGCTATTTCTTTTTCTGATAGTTGTTTCGTGCTTGTTAACAGACGGTCATTTACATCGGTAAGGTGACCTGTTTTTTCATTAACGGCTTGTTTTAACTTCTTATTAAAGTAAGCCAGTAGCATGATAAATCCAGCGCTGATAATAAATATAATAAGAACAACGCGAATGAATATTTGTAGCGTATGGTCTGCCTGTTGTTTTTCAGGGGTAAATATAAACCCGTCATTCAAGAACTTTCCTTGTGCCATTCCTAAGTCTGAAAACGTTTTTGCTATATGTTGCCATCGCCCAGGGTTCATGTGCCCGATTTCAACAAGTTTAGGGACAATCAGTTTGATAGTTTCATTGGCTTCATACTGTAGTTCACTTCTATTTTTCTCAGAATGATACTGATCCATGATGAGGTCAATGGTTTCTCTGGGGTGGTCAGTGGCATATTTCCAACCTTTTAAGGTTGCATTACGAAATTTGCTGACTTCTTCAGGGTCTTGGTTTACCTGACTCTCACGGGTAAACAGCGTATCACCATAAAAATCAATCCCATAACTTCTTGGGTGTATTAAGTTATATTCAACACCTTTGGCTTTTAGCAAATATGGCTGATCGGTAACATAACCTACCATTGCATCAACTTTTCCTTCAATGAGGTCATTAATATTGAAAGATAGGGGGATTGACTCAACCTGTGTTTTGTCAATTCCTTCTTTGAGTAGTATGCCTAAGGTGTTCGCTCCATAATGCCCCTCGGGGTACATAAGTTTTTTTCCAATTAAGTCTTGAGGGCTAAGGATATTGGAGCTTTTAAGGCTCATTAATACAATGGGAGAATGCTGGATTAGAGCGGCCAACACAGTTACTGGCTCTCCATTCATTCGATATAACATTAATTCGGAATTAGCTACACCATAATCAGCTCTACCGGACAGTACCTCGTCAATAGGGTTGGTCGTGTAGCCCGCTTCTTTGAGGGTAACGTCAAACCCCGCTTCTTGATAAAACCCTTTTTCAACAGCGGCATAAAATCCAGCGAATTGAAATTGATGCTTCCATTTTAGTTGGACGGTTATCGGGGTAAGTGAATGCGAACCAGTCGTGTTCTCAGCTTTTAGCGACGATACCATCATAAAAAGGATAGTAATGGACAAAGAAAAAATAATTCGCAGTAAGCGTGAGATCGGCAAGATTAAAACCCTAATAATTGCGGCCTGTACATAAGAGGTAAACAGATACAGTTTAATGGGTGATGATTGTGAATAAAAGCATCGAATTGGGACTAATGTATATAGGATTTTTTGTAAGAAATCTATGTTCGACTATAGTTAGCCGATTAACAAAGAGATATTACTATTACCTGGAGTGGTCTATGGGGTTTAAGCAGCTTATTCTTGTCGTTATAACATCGATTTTGGCAATGCCAAGTTATGGAAAACAGCTTTGGAGCGATAATTCTTTTGCTCTCTGGAGAGGCACTGATTTTAAGCTTGGCGATAAAAATCGCACAGTCTTGACCTACGAGCACGTAAGCGGTCATAGCTGGGGTGATATTTTTATGTTTACAGACCGCGTGGAATCAGACAACGGTGATAAGGAAACTTACTGGGAGGTATCACCTCGACTTAGCATCAGCAAGGCATTTGATTCTAAATTAGAAGGTGGAGTTATTAGCGATATCCTTATAACAACCACAACAGAAATAGCTACCAGCGCCACTAACTATCTGTATGGGCCTGCAATCGATTTGGACATTCCAGGGTTTGCTGTTTTTCAATTGAATTTCTATCGCAGAAATAATGAAAACCAAAAAGATAATTGGCAACTTACTCCTGTCTGGGCAGTTCCTTTTTCAGTTGGTAATATGGAGTTATCCTATGAAGGGTTCGCCGATTGGAGTAGTGGCTCGGAGGACGGCCATGCTGTATTAAACTTCACCTCAGAATTAAAACTAGATATTGGTGCTTTTTTGGGAACACCAAAAACGCTATACGCTGGAATCAAATATGTTTTCATAGAAAATAAGTTTGGCATCGAAGACGACGCTAACAATGATACTAACGAAAGAAACTTAACTGCCTCTATCGAGATTCATTTTTAATGAAATAATGGTTAGGTTAATGAAAATCGCGGGATGTTGTATCTAAATCACCTAGCAGCGGTGTTAAGTCCTCAACGTCCCCGGCGATGATGTGAATGACAGAATCTTTACGTTCAATAATGCCTTTTACTTTGAGTAATTTTGCTTGCACGATAATGGCTCTGCGTCTTTCTACAAGATCTTTCCATACTACAATATTACTGTTACCGGTCTCATCTTCTAAGGTGATAAAAATCACGCCAGATGCAGAGCCGGGACGTTGTCTGCCGGTAACGATACCTGCTATTCGAACAAAACGTTTATGATTAAGATTATATAGGTCGCGATGGGTTTTACAGCCTTTGATGGCGGGATGATTTCGCAATAGCAACATAGGATGTTGGCCAAGGGTTAAGCCTGTGCTGCGATAATCTTCATGGGTGCTTTGCCCAGGTGTTGGTGATGACAAAGAGATGAATTCTTCTTGTTGGATGTTGCTGGGGAGCAAGGGGGAGGAGGGCTGGATACCTTCCGCTTCCCAGCGTGCTTGAAAACGATGGCCAGACAGTGATGATAATGCGTTACTGTTAGCTAAAGCTTCCATGTCTTTTCGGTTTAATTGGCTGCGCTGTTTTAGGTCGGAGAGTGATTGGAATGGTGCTTTGTTTCTTGCTGCGAGTACTGCTTTGGCTCCGTTATGGGATAACCCTTTTACAATTCGCAACCCCAAGCGAATAGCGGGTTGTGTGTTTACATATGTTTCTTGTGCAGATGTACCTTGTGCTAAGGCTTCGAGTGAATGGTCCCAATCACTACACGAGATGTCAATCGGGTTGATCTGTATGTTATGCCGACGAATGTCTTGGATTAGCTGAGATGGCGTATAGAACCCCATAGGTTGACTGTTCAGTAAACCGCAACAAAAGGCGGCAGGTTCATGACATTTTAACCATGCTGATGCGTACACCAATAATGCAAAGCTAGCGGCATGTGACTCTGGGAAACCATATTCACCAAACCCATTGATTTGCTCAATTAGCTGTTCTGCGAACTCAACGGTATAGCCTTTGGATAATAAACCTTCACGTAATTGCTGTTGATATTGGCGTAGTTGACCTTTTTTTTTCCAGCTGGCCATTGCTCTGCGTAACTGATCTGCTTCACCCGCAGTAAAACCGGCTGCAACCATTGCAAGCTGAATCACTTGTTCTTGGAATATAGGAACGCCCATGGTGCGCTTTAATATGTGTTCTATTTCTTCGTGAGGGTAGGTGATGTCTTCTAATCCATCCCTACGCTTTAAAAAAGGATGGACCATGTTGCCTTGAATTGGCCCGGGTCGAACAATGGCGACTTCAATAACCAAATCATAAAAACATGCGGGTTTAAGGCGAGGTAGCATAGCCATTTGCGCCCGTGATTCCACTTGAAATATACCTACGCTGTCTCCTTTCTGCAGTAACTCATAAGTTTTTCTATCTTCAGAGGGCAAGGTTGCAAGTGTCCAGTGGGTACCTCGAAGTGTTTTAATATAGTGAAAACTTTTTCGGATAGCCGACAACATCCCTAATGCCAACACGTCAATTTTCATTAAACCTAGAGCTTCTATGTCATCTTTATCCCATTGCACAATGCTGCGATTTTCCATTGCGGCATTTTCTATAGGGACCAATTGATCCAGTGGGCCGCTAGATATAATAAAACCACCGACATGTTGTGAAAGGTGCCTAGGAAAGCCTAATATCTCGTTAACCAAATACATGAAATGACGAATTTGAGGGTTGTTGATGTCAATGCCTAGGCTTTTACATCGTTCTTCTAGGTGTTTTTTTTGATCCCACCAAGCGATAGTTTTTAGAAGTTGATCAATGAGTGATTGGTCAAAATCTAACGCTTTTGCTACATCCCGTATCGCAGATTTTAAACGATAAGAGATAACGGTTGCTGTTAGTGCAGCTCGTTGCCTACCGTATTTTCGATAAATGAATTGAATGACTTCTTCGCGCCGTTCATGTTCAAAGTCCACATCAATGTCAGGCGGTTCGTCGCGTTCTTTAGATATGAAACGTTCAAACAATAGTGTGCTTTTGTCGGGGTCAACTTCAGTAATGAACAAGCAAAAACATACTGCAGAGTTCGCGGCAGACCCTCTGCCTTGGCAAAGTATGTTTTCGCTACGAGCAAATTGTACAATGTCATAAACGGTTAAGAAGTAATATTCATACTGTAATTCTTCGATAATACGTAGTTCTTTGTTTAATAGTTGTTGTACGCTTGGGCTGATGCCTGGTGGCCAGCGTTGTTGTGCGCCAATCGTGACTAGCTCGAGCAAGTATTGTTGTGGGGTATAATTGGGCGGAACGAGTTCTTTTGGGTATTCATAGCGTAACTCGCCTAAAGAGAAGTTGCAGCGTTCAGCAATATCAGCACTGGCTTGGATTTGTTGAGGGTGATAACACTGGCTGATATCCAATAATGTTCGCAGATAGCCTTCTCTGTTGCTATGTAATGCAAATCCAGAATGGTGGATTGAGGTATTTAATCGGGTTGCCGTTAATACATCATGTAGCGGCTTTCGTTGTTTTTGGTGCATGTACACATTGCCACAGGCTACTGTGGGGAGTGAATATAAACATGCGACATGCTCACGCTGAATGGTTAATTGATGGTCGCTGTTTCTCCATTGATTGGTAATACCTACCCATAACCGCCCTGTTGATTGTTGGATGAATTGCTTTATTGCTTCTGGTACGTTAGATAAAGGTTGAAGGCATTGCGTTTTGGTGGGAAGCCAGATGATAAGGCAATCATCTAGTGTGTGTTGGAAGTCATTTAATGTAACGGAGTACTTTCCTTTCTTACACCGCCTGCGAGCTTTACTAATAACGCTGGATAGTTTTCCGTAAGCTAATCTGTGGGGAGCTATGACAATTAGGTGTAAACCTTCTTGGGTGTGGAATTGACTACCAATCAGCAATGAAATGTTGTGTTTTTTTGCTTCGACATGAGCGCGAACGACACCTGCGAGAGAGCACTCGTCAGTGATCGCCAGCGCTTGATAGTTTTGTTTTGCGGCCTCTTGTACTAATTCTTCTGGATGAGAGGCTCCGGTTAAAAAACTGAAATTGCTGATGCAATGTAGTTCTGCGTATTTTATGTTAGCCAAAGACACCATGTAAAAACCATTGTTTGTCTTGATATTTCGGAGTATAGGATGATTGGTCTTGTGTACTTTTGTCTCTATCAACATAAACCCAGTAAATAACACCGGTAGGGTGTTGGGCAACGTAATAGTCACGATTAATCGGCCGTTTATCCCACCAACCAGTTTCTATGCGTTCAGGGCCTTTTATGAGTTGTAACCGTTCCCCGTATACTGGCACACCTTTTTTATTGTGCAGTGGCTGGGGTTGTTGAAACAACCATAACGGGCGTGTTAATTCAGGGTGTTGAGTTTGTATTGTGGCATCAATGTCTTGCTGAGGGTTGCTGGCCTGGGTTATCTTTCGTTGTTTTTCACGTGTTTTTTTTGCATCGTATTGAGCGTTATTCTCTTTGATCGTGTTGTTTGGAGCGATATTGTGTAAATTGATGCTGATGGGGCGAGTTTGAGCTGCTATTTCAGGGCGATAATCATTATTGATAACAATTTGATGCATGGATCTTTCCCCTAGTCGATGAGTTAGTGTGTCGATTAATGCATGTTTAGATTGCGCAGTTTCTTGATAGGATAAAAATAGATCTCGGGTTTGCTGTGTCATTGGTGAGAAGTAGCGTGCCGTCACTTTTATACCAACAACCGGCTGTTGGAGATTGATGTTTTCTAATTTAAGTTTTATTAAACTGAGAAAATAGTCGCTACGGTAATGGGGTTGAGCTAGTTGCATAACCAACGAATGGCGTTGTTGAGAACGTTCATTGAATGTGACAACAAAGCTGTTACATAAAAGCTGACGTGCTAATAAATAATTTTCCAGATAACTCAGTAGACGCTTGAGAGGAAAGAGAAGGCTACTGCTGTGGGTAAGTTCTTCAGTAAAATGAATGCTCTGGTCAAACGTTCTGGGTAATGAGAAATTCTTTTGTATGTCATTGGTTTTTCCCGTAACTTGCTGTAATTGGCGTGATAAGCTGGTACCAAAGCGCCGGTTAATGGCATCTTCGGGTAGGCATGTGATGTCTTTTATTTGTGTTAGCCCCATGCTGATGAGCGAGTTTTTTGTTTTTTCATTCATATCCAGTAAGTCAATCGGACATTGTTGTATGTCATCGGTGTGAAAAAACAGTTTGTTGAGATTTTTGTTTTCCTTGTCTCTTATTTTTGCCTTTGCAAGTAGGTGTGCTGATTTTGCCGTTGAGCAACAAGCAATGCTGTATTGGTAACCCCATTGTTGTAATCCATCGGTTACGTGTTTGCACAGAGATTCCTTGCCTTTGAACAAGGTTAAAGATGACTCCACCTCTAGTAATAACGTGTGTTCTTGTAGCGTAATGTAGGGTGTAAATTGATAGGCCCACGTTGCTAGTTGTTCTAAGGCTTGCCACTCCGCGGTTTCATCTTTCTTTTTGATGGTAAGTGTCGAAACTAAGCTTAACGCGGTGGAAATGCTGCTACCAATGTTGATGCCAGCTTCATAAGCCTCGGCATTGGCAAGCTGTACTTGGCGACGGTGGTTGGACTTTTCTTCAACCACAAGAGCCCCTTGTTGTTTCTTCTGCGTAAAAACTTCAAGAGGTAATAGGGGGAGGTAAATACAGATCCATAGCATAGTAATACCTTAATGATCCCTTAGGATAGGTGCGTGGAGTGTGGGCATAAAATGAGTAGGGGTGAATTGTTGGGTTAGATTTATATCGGTAGAGGCTGCACTTATGGCGGTTGTGGGTTTTGTTGATGTAATTGATGCCGTAAGTAGGTTTGGGAATTGGATCCAATGGCTTGTCCAACTACCACGCCGCTTAATGAGCCGTAATTCAACATGGGCACCAGCCATGCGAGCCATTATGCGTAATGGTGCCGGTGAGGCGTGTTGAGCATAATCGCTATGACGCATTAATAAACACCATGAATTACCTTTCTTTGCCGCTAAATGTAAACGTTTGATTTGTTGTGGTAGCACGTTGTTAGGCCAGCCTAACACCATGCTACAGGCTCCAGATTGCAAACAGGTTTCCATTGCCCATAGCCTTTCGCTATTGGTTTTTGCATAAATTAATAACACATTGCTAATATTTACCCCTTGTTGTATCAAAGCGGGGCCGTAAGGTTGCCAAGGAGGAGATATCCAAACAATCCAGCGTTGCTGTTGGCTAAGCTGTGCTAGGGCGGGGCTTAGTAATTGCAGCTCCCCGATGCCCCATTGCGGACTTAACCATTCAGATAACTCGTTTTTGGGCCAGCCGTGTTGGGGAAGCTCTTTGTCGAGTTGAGGGAAGCCTGTTGCTGTGTGTTGTTGTGTTTGTTGGGCGCAACTTTCCTGCTGAAGTGCGTCAGAGGCGCGCCATACGGAGGGGTGTTGTAATACATCTTGCAGCCCAGTCATGAGAGGTATTGCCTGTAAAAATGAATATACTGTAATTATATACAGTATATTCAAGCTGGCAAGATGTGTTTTCGCTTATGTTTTGGTGTTATTTTGTTCGTGTGTTATTTGCTAAGTAATTCAATGGCGTAACCGTCAGGGTCTCGGCAAAATGCCAAAATAGTCGAGCCGTGTTTCATTGGGCCAGGCTCCCGTGTGATAGCCCCCCCTTTGTTTCGAATGGCCTCGCAAGCTTGGTAAACATCGCCTACTTGAATGGCAATGTGTCCATAGGCATTGCCTAAATCATAGGTGTCTGTATCCCAGTTATGAGTAAGTTCTAATGCGGTGTTGTTTGATTCAGGGCCATAACCGAGGAAAGCTAAGGTAAAGCGACCATCAGGGTATTCTTTTTGACGTAATAGCTCCATTCCCAAGACTTCAGTATAAAAAGTGATGGATTTTTTTAAATCACCAACACGTAACATAGTGTGTAAAAGTCGCATAAGCATTCTCTGTTTTTTAAGGCTGTTGTGGGTGAATCATAAAAAATCATCGAAGGAATGTAAAAGGATGACAAAATAAAGTTAATATACGGTCATATTGAGTGAGTTAATACAACGAAAGACGGCATAGATTAGGTGAGTTTCATCGATGGATAACGATAACAAGAATGTTAGCACAATGGATTGCTATTCATACGCGACGGATATTATTGATTGGAAAGAGCAGAATGTGCTTGCGTTAGCAAAAGAAATTGCCAGGCAATGTACTGAGCAACAAGCGAGTGAGGCCCTTTCAATATCAGCGGATGCAGTGGTTGCCAAGGGATGCTTTGAATGGGTGCGAGATAATATTCAGCATAGCTGGGACTATAAGCTGAACCCTGTGACTTGCCGAGCATCTTCTGTGTTGGCGCATAAAACAGGTTATTGTTACAGCAAGAGTCATTTGCTGGCTGCGTTATTGCGTGCCAACCATATACCAACAGGTTTTTGTTATCAGCGGTTAAGTTTAGAGGGTAGCGGCCCACCTTATTGTTTACATGGATTGAATGCGGTGTATTTGCAGGATTATGGCTGGTATCGTATTGATGCTAGAGGGAATAAAGAGGGTGTTGATGCGCAGTTCACTCCGCCAATGGAGCAACTTGCTTTTCCTATTGAGGTGTCGCTAGAGGCAGATTTACCGGAAATTTGGTCGGAGCCGTTGCCTATCGTTATCGATGCATTAAATGCTTATGATGATATAGAGGCGTTATACGACAATCTGCCTGATGTACAATTAATGCAGCGTCAATAGTTGTTTATTCCTGCCTTGTTTTTGTTATGTATTGCTTACTGCTGGTCATTATCTTTGTTATCTGGAGAATCATAATTACCACTTGCAAACCCCTGCATAGCTTTACGAAGAGTGTTCATGCTGGTTTCAAAGTTGCGGCAGCCAGCGCACATCATTGTGTGAATCTTTAAGGACACTTTTTCTTTGAATGTTAATGGACGCTCCTGTGCTTCTGATGCGAGCCGTGTTGCTTGGTGACAGCTAAGCATGTTTACCTCCGTCATACCATTTGATTTCTAAACATTTTTGCAGTTTAAGTCGAGCTCGATGCAGCATGACATGTAGGTTGCTGACAGATAAGTCCACTTCCTTACAGATCTCATCAGTGTTTAAACCGATGTATTCACGCATCATAAACACTTTCGCTTGGTTGCCGGGTAAGTTATTCAAGCAGGTCTCGAAGACAACCCAGAATTGTTGTTGTTTGAATGAATCTTCAGGATCCCCCCAGCGATTCGGTTTGTCTTCAGGGTTCCAATGACCTCTTTTGTCAAAGAGCGATGAAAGCGCTTCATCATCTTCATCGCTTCCCATAAGTTCACTGACTTCAGCTAAACGCTGTCGCTTACGTAATACGTCGGCAATTTTGTTTTTTAAAATAGCAAAGACCCAGGTTTTAAATGCTGATCGGCCACCGAATGAGTCAGCTTTTTTCAGGGCGCCTATCAGTGCTTCTTGTACGGCATCTTCAGCAAGGTGAGTGTCACTGATTTGAAGGTTTGCAAATTTCAGCATTTGCTGGCGTAAGGTCTCTAGATAGTCGGCATCATTTAACTGAGATGCCCCGTCGAGTTGTTTACCTTCTGCCTGTGAGGTACTACCGGTCATTCGTTTATCCTTGAAAATCGCTTGATAAAGTTCGTGTCGATGCGGTTTTTCCACTTCCAAACCCAGGTCCCAGAGAAACTAAGACCACCCCATGAGACTACACCGTATCGACTTCCGCAAGATAGCAGGTATAAGGATCTTTTTTTAGCGTTGTATTCTTTTAATATATACTTTCCCCGTGGAGGCTCTTTTGAAGCGTGGTCCATAATGGTGGTTCGAATGTTGTGTGCAAGGATAGGGCCTGCGTGTACGGCGTGTACACCAGAGCGAGCGACGTATTTGTCTTGCCGGGCGCAAACATCACCTACAGCAAAGACATTTTGATGGGATATGCTGCGATGACAGGCGTCGACGGCCACAAAACCTGATGAATCTAGTGCTAACTTGGAGAGTTCTAGCCAGTCTGGGGCGGTGCCGCCTGTGGTGGCGAGTACACAGTTTGCGGGAAGTAACTCCCCGGAAGATAGCAAAAGGCCATCATCGGTTGCTGTTGCTTTATGGGGGGAAAAGGTGATGTTTGATCTATCGAGAATACTTTGAATACGGCGAATAACATTCTTTCCATGGCCGGGTAATAGGCCTGATGAAGTGCCTATTAAGCTCACTTTGTATTTTTTTGCGTTATCCCCTAAAACGTGGCGAGCGGCTAGCGCTAATTCTATACCTGCAGCTCCTGCACCAACAACAGCAATATGACATGACCCTTGTGTTTTGGCCCGATCTAGAAATCGATTCCAGCGATCAATAAAGTTGTCTAAAGGTTTGATGGGAATAATTGGTTGCTTACTTAGGGATAACCAAGAGGTGTCAGTGGTGCTGCCAACATCGAGAGATAATACATCATATTCAATAGGGGTGCCGTCAGGTAAGCACACACATTGCCGATTGGCATCTATTCCGATAACGGAATTTAAGATGAGTTTAACCCCAGACTCTTTGGCTAGCGGTTGCAGGTCAATCCGACATTCAGGTGCTTGGTAATGCCCTGCGATTAAACCGGGAAGCATACCTGAGTACCATTGAAAGGCTTCAGGAGTGATCATTAACACCTCTGTGGGTGTTTTAGTTTGCAGAGGCTTGCGAGCTAGATCTTCCAATACAGATAAATGAGCATGGCCCCCACCGACCAATATAACGCGCTTCATGTAAATCCCCGTGAGCTTGCCTAAGATAATAGCCTAAGATAGTAGCTTAAAATAATTGCAAAAGTGACGATAAAAATGGTGGTAAAACGAACAGTATATGGGGGTAGTCGTTAGGAGGGGGGCTTTTCTTACAAAAAAACATGAAGGGGTAAATTACGAGGGGATAACGAGAGGGTGTCTAGGTACTTACAATATGCTTACAATGATAGTAAGTACCTAGAACGAATAATTTTAAGAAAAATTATTTAGCAGCTTCAGTCGCTTTTTCTTCTTTAGCGGCTTCTTCTGTGGCAGCTTCTTGCTCACCAGCAGCAGGTGCTTCTTGAGTGATAGTGGTGTTAGCTTCAGTAGATGTTGCTGCTTCGTCAGCAAAAGCTTGCCCAGAAACTGCTGCGAAAACCATTGTGAATGCTACTGCGATTGCTTTAATGCTCATTGTGGTATCTCCAAAAGATAATTCAAAAGTTATCGTCGGCGCTCAAGTGAGGCCTAGTCAGTAACAACATTATTTTTTATGCTTGTGTTACTGAAACTTGTGTTGTTGAAAGTGTGGATCATTAAAACATCATTCGATGAATGCAAGCAGTTAAGTACTACTGTCACTTCCCCGTCATCTTATCGTAATAATCGAAATGAACTTTTACGTTTTTTTTGTATTTTCGCAAGAGATATTTGTGTGGAAGTTGATATTTGAGAGCTTTAACACGTAAATTGATGAAGCTATTAACTTTATAAAGATGGTCAGTGTTTTGATTGGGTGAAAATTAAGCATTAGAGAAAAGTTGCTCTTCTAGCGTTTTACCCTTTATTAATTGCCTATAATCCCACTGACTGTCTTTAATGCATTGTAGAAGTGCTTGATCTAATGGTGATGTGTTGATCAAATAATAGCTAATAAGGAAATGGTTTTTTTGTCGAGTTTCAACGGTTTCTACACCAGGTATGTCAGATATTCTGCGAATGAAAGCATCCGCAGGACAATTGTCCATTTGTACGGTGAGGTAGGATAGCGGGTTTGGTGTTTCTTGTGTTCCCGTAAGATCTACCTGTTGTTGCAAGCGACCATTGTTGAGATGAAGCACCGTATCGCAAAGCTCTTCTAATTCTGAAAGATTGTGAGAGCTAATAATAAATGTGGTGTTATCAGAATGTTCATTGACTAGGTCTCGAATATTTCGAGCGTTAACGGGGTCTAAACCGGCCGTCGGTTCATCTAGCAGTACCAATTCAGGAGAGCCAATCAATGCTTGCGCAATAGTGACTCGTTTTCTCATGCCATGGCTTAGCGCGGCAGGTTTTTGATGTAGTACATCACTCAATTGCATTAATGATAAAACACGTTCAGCTTCTATTTTTGCATTACGTCGATTGAAACCTTGTAATTGAGCGTAGAGCATCAGCTGACGACAAATACTGAATCGTGGGTCTAGTTGGGCGTCTTGAGGTAAGGCGCTAACGCGGCCAAATAACGCTGAGGAGCCTGGGGTTTGGCCAAGGATTTCTACCGACCCGCTTGTTGGTCTAATATAACCACAAAGAATACTGAATAGCGTGGTTTTTCCCGCACCGTTGGGACCAACCAGAGCAATGGGTTGGCCGCTAGGTAAATCGAATGACAGCTCATGCAAGACGGTTTTTTCTGCGAATTTTTTGTTTAGCCCTTGGCATTGGATTAATGACATTATACTGACCCCCTAGCCATCACAAATCGTCCAATGATGAGTATTACTAGTGTTTGTAGTACTGGAATGTAAGCCAGCGACAAGGTTTCCGATGGTTGTAATTCTGTTAGGTTTTCTAAATGTACGCCAGGAATTAAATAGGTTAAGAATTCAAAGATTGGCCAGTGCTGACTAATGGAGGTTAACGTAGCAGATACTAGAGTCCATAAAAGAACAGCAAGAATCATCGCTTGGCGAGGAGAGCGGACTGCTGCAGATAATAACGCCATCATTGCTGTAAACGGGAGCAAGACAAAAAACAAATTGGCTGAAATCAATAATAAGCATTGGATGCTGGACATTAAGATTTCTGGATTGTTGTAAACCGCGACAATAAAGGTAGTGGCCAGAGTGAGAATGACTAATGTCGATTGAATAATCATTTGCCCAACAAAGCGGCCAAAAAAGATACTGTCACGAGAGCATCGCATGGTTAAGAAACGTAAGCTGCCCCTGTCCCTATCTGATGCCGTTTGGTCGGCTGCAAATAGCACTGAGAAGATGGGGAATAGATATAGGGATAGGCGCCAATAAGCGGAGAATTCAGCAATAGGCCATGCCAGTAATTGCCCAAACCCTGCAGAATTTAACATCATGCTAGACATTTGGCCCGATGCATTTTGTTGAATGAAATCCGCAGCCGTCATGACAATTCCTGTAAGCATGAAATACCAGACAATGGCAAAGGTAAGCAGCGTTAATAATCCACGGCGGGTGGCAAATAACCGAATCAGCTCAAATTCTGAAATGATCCATAATGAGCGAAAAAAGTTATTGGAAAGGGTGGATGCAGTAGGCAATGCGTAGGACTCCAGATAAATATTTGAGCATGCAATGTACAGGGTTCAAGAGAGTTTGTATATCCACATGGTGTAGGCCAGATAGCGTAGGTCATGTGGGGAATGCCTCTTTTTGGATGGTAAATGTACTATTGGCTTCAGTAATCAACAGGTGATTATTACTTAATAAAGGAGCCTTTAATGTTTAATAAGTTAACTTTTGTGTTGGGGTGTGTATTAACCACATCAATATTCACTCCTGTCGCAAATGCACTGCCTATCAACTTAGGAGATGCCACGGGTTACAACGGTTTTTTTCTTAGTGATTTTAACTCCACAGCCAATGATAGCCAGGGAGGGCTTGCAGTGGGTGGAAATGCTAACCTGCAAGGATACTCTGTTAATACACTGGGGGTTAATACACAAGGGCAGGCGACGGCACCGGCCCTTGTGGTAGGTGGAAACCTCATGCAGGATGGTGGTGATGTTAATGGCGATGTGGTTATTGGCGGTATTTATTCCGCAAGCAATGGCGCAGGGGTTAATGGCGTTGTAACAGATAACCTTGCTGAGAATATACCTATTAATTTTCAATCCACATTTGCCCAGCTTACCGCTATGTCTACTACGCTTTCTACATTAGGCTCACCGACAGCAGGGGCGTGGGGTCAGGTAGATTACAATGGGGATGGGAGTGCAGATCAACAGGTTTTTAATTTAACTGAATTGTCTTTCGAATCTGCGTGGGGTTTTTTCGCTAACAATATCGAGCAAGATCAAGAAATAATTGTGAATGTGGGAGGAACTCATATTGATATTGATAGCGCTGATTATTTAGTAAAAGCAACGGATTGGTCTTGGATTGGTAATGATGCCCATATATTGTTTAACTTCTATGAAGCAGAAGAAATTATTCTTGGTGGTGCTTTTCACGGAACAATACTAGCAGTGGAAGCGAATATTATCGCCTCAGGTGGGTCAGTTGATGGACAGGTTATTGCCAACTCTTGGCAAGGTGCTACACAATTAAATGCACCGTTTTTTCAACATAGTGTTATGAATATAGTGGAAGTGCCTGAGCCGGGGTCGATATATTTGATGTTGATGGGGGTAATGTTACTTGGCAGTGCTCTGCGAAATAAAAGTTATAAATAACCTGATTCCCTCGTTCTTTTAATAAACCAGTCTAATCCCAGTTGCTCTTGGGTGCCTTTTGTCGTTATTGTCGTCATATGCTTACCTTTATTGCTGATTTAGACGCTGGCTAAGCAAGGTGTATGACGGTATCGTCAATTATTAAAGGTAGAGGTAAGCTCGGAAATGTATAAGCAATCGCCACAGTTTAAAGCTGGAAGGTTTAATAACGCTAAAAAAATCAATATGTTAAGTTGGGATAAAACTCATGATGTTGCGGCGCGTTATATCTTTCAGAAGTCACGAGAAGCATTGCCTCGAAATCCAATCCCAGTTGAGTCGATAACACGTCAGCAATTATTGTCTGCACCGGATAACACTTTATATCGGTTGGGGCACTCTACGGTGTTGATGAAGTTAGAGGGTGAATTTTGGCTAACGGATCCCGTATTTTGCGAACGAGCATCTCCCGTGCAGTGGGCTGGACCTAAACGATTCCATAAACCACCAATAAGTATTGCTGAACTACCAGATCTTAAAGGTGTGATTTTATCTCATGATCATTATGATCATTTAGATAAAGCTGCAGTGAAGGCTTTGGCGCACAAAGCACAGCACTTCTACGCACCTCTTGGCGTGGGGGACTTGCTGGTAACGTGGGGTATTGCAAAAACAAAAATCACCCAGTTAGATTGGTGGCAATCTGTCGTTGTGGGTGACATGGAATTGGTTTCAACCCCGGCTCAGCATTTTTCTGGTCGAGGTCTACACGATCGCTTTGCAACCTTGTGGACTTCCTGGGTGATTCTTACACCGAAAAAGCGAATTTTCTTTAGTGGTGATACAGGGTACTTTTCTGGATTTAAGGCGATTGGTGAAAAGTATGGGCCATTTGATATCACATTGGTGGAAACGGGAGCTTACGATCGGGGATGGCCTGATGTGCATATGTTGCCAGAACATACCGTGCAAGCCCATATTGATTTACAAGGCAAGTGGCTGTTGCCGATACATAACAGCACATTTGACCTGGCAATGCATGCTTGGTTTGATCCATTTGAGCAGGTCACGGCTTTGTGCAGACAGAAGCAATTAGCGATCACAACCCCAAGAATTGGCCAACCTCTTTTTATCGATGCACCAGAGCCGGTAAATTATTGGTGGAAAGAGGTGATGACGGTAAAGGCAAGAAAGGCATCAAGGCTTGCTTGTGAATCTAATTAAATGGTTGTTTGGTGGTGGGAATATTAGGCGGTTAATTTCCGCTTTACGTGCTCAATCCTGTCTGCTCCCCAAAATAGCTCCCCGCCAACGATAAAGCTAGGAACGCCAAAAAGACCTGCTTTTTCAGCGATTGCGGTTTGTTCTTTTAACGCGCTTTTGATTTTGAGGCTATCGATACCGGTGGTGAAAGCCTCTTTATCGAGTCCTGCACTAACTGCAATATCGATGACACAGTCTTTGCTTGATATATCGATATTGTTTTCCCATGCGGCTGAAAACATGAGTTGGTGATACTTTTCGAAGCCACCTTGTTTCAATGTAAATAATGCACCTCGACAGGCGTAGATTCCATTGATGGGTAGCTGGCTAGGAATGTGAAAAGGTAAACCTTGTATATCTGCGCAGCGTTGAAGGTCTACTAACATATTTGTGAGTTTGTTGGGGACGAATGGCATGGCGACTCTAAAAGCTTCAAGGCCACGCAAGTAAATGGGTTTATAGGTTATTTTTTCGCTGGGGAATTCTTTGCGTACAGAGTGATTCGCAAGGTAGGCGTATGGGCTTGCATAATCGAAATAAAAATCAATGGATTTATCATTGGTCATTAATTGCTCCAGTTCTGTTTTCTCAGATGTTTGGGCCCTACGTCTTGGGGTATATGTTAACGTGATATAAAGAATCATGCTTCTCAACGCTGTTGTCTAGAAGTCTTTTAATGCAAATTTCCTGAGTGGGTGGGCCAGTTTTCTTAGCCCTAGGGGTTTACTCTACCGTCACTAGAAATGATCGCTTTGTTGCTGAAGCGAATAGGCTGTACAATACGCGATTCGATTTCTGCATAGAAGAAACCACTATATGGTCGCGCAAGACAGTATTCATACGCTCATTCAGAACTATAAGAAGCTTGGGGAGGCGGATCAACGCATCCTGCAGGTGCTTTCCGTGATATTTCAACCTGTTACGCAAGCAGACCTTAAGAAAGTGCTAAAAGGATTAGGGTGGGTCTCTGGGTCAGGTCAGTTGTTGGCCGATCGTGTGAACAGCCTGCAGAAAATGCAGTGGTTTGATGCGGGGCTTATAGTTGAGGCTGAGGATTGTGTGAAATGCTCACCATTGATTGAAGAAGTGCTAACTCGAAAGATGGAAGTTGATGGCGTTTTAAATGAAGTTGTGGGTGCAGCTGAATGCGCTATACCTGCTCGACCGTACCGAGATTTTGGTGGTTATGTAGCCGCTCAGGGTTCTGAAGACCGCTGTTTACGGAATGCGCTGTATCAGAATGACGTTGCGGCTGTACTTAACGAGCTATGTATTGACGAGCCGTTTGAGTCGGCAGACTTCCCTGTGGCGATGCCGCTGGTGTTGATGTGTGGCACGCCTTTTGATCCTAAGTGGTTTTCTCAGCGAGATATCGCTATTCAATATCAGGTGTTGAATACTTATTTGACGTACGGAACTCCGTCGATTTCTCCAGATATCTGTACGTATTATGATGTGATTGAGGCATTGTTTCGTGAAGGCAAAATCACACATCCTAACTTTTTGCGCTTGCTGCTAGAGCAGCGTCTGCTCAGAGGGGCGCTGGATGATGTGGAGCCATTATTGGTAGGTGTTGACCTAGTAAATGGCTTGGGAATGCTAACGTGGCTGCGTTTTTTACAGGGTAAAGCTGAAGAGGCGGTTACGAGCTACCAATTGGGCTTAAAAGCGTACCGCAAAGCCACTAGAAAAAGGTCGGTATATATTACGGGGCTGCCTGCCATATTTTACGTTCTGGCATTGATTAAATCTGGAACTGCTGAGCACAAAAAAGAAGCACTAAAATGTTTGCAATCTATTGAGCAAGATTTTGACGAGGGTGAAACTCACGTTCAATCGGTAGAGTTGTTACAAGAAGTCTTAATGGTCCTGGAAGGTAAGTCCAAGGCGGGTGATTGTTATCAGTTGCAGGTAGAGTTGTTACGAGAAGCCCCTTTCTTTTGCCTGCTTCAGGTTTCAGCCTGTTATTGGCTGGGAGAAGATGTCTCTGCTGCACAGATCGATATGTTGGTGGAATGTTGCCATGCCGCCTTCACTGAAAAGTGGAATTGGTATGCTTATGAGAGTGTGGCGTTATTGCAGCGGCTTGATAAAGCAGATTTATGTGCAGAGATATTGGCCCAATCACAAGAGGAAGCGTTTGTACCTCAATTTGTTGACCTGGTTGAGCCGACCTCGTCGTGGGAAATTGCGCTGGGAGCGTTACAGGATATATGTCAGAAAGAGCCCGACAGTGCGGGGAAAGCCGATGCAGTGAGTGAGACGCGCATCGTGTGGATGGTTGAAAAGGATGCTTACAGTGGTCATTGTGAATTGGCCCCGCGGCAGCAAAAGCGTAAAAAGAATGGTCAGTGGACCAAAGGTCGAGCAATAGCATTATCTCGGTTATATCAAGAGCGAGACCAAATTGAAGATCTTACTGAGGAAGATAAAGTCATTTGTGAAGCCATTCGAGAAGAGGTTGGTTATGGGTATTATGGACGTTCAAGTTATTATTTAGATGCTGAGAAAGCATTTGCAGCTGCGGTTGATCATCCGAATTTATATTGGGCAGACCGGCCTAATACACGGGTTGAAATTCAGCGTGGAGAACCTGAATTGATGGTGTTGCAAGACGGTAAAAAAATCACCTTGCAGTTATCACCAGTGCCTAGCATTGATGAATCCCATGAGGGTCTTTTGCGACACTCAATGGTTCAACAAGAAGGCCCAAACCGCTTACGAATTATCGAATTTAATCGACAACATTTACATATATTTACTATTGTTGGGCGTAAAGGGTTAACTGTTCCTCTCAAGGCGAAAGCTCAGGTGCTGGATAGTATTGGAGCTGTAGCGCCTTTGCTGACTATTCATTCAGATATAGGTGGTGGAGAAAATAGCAGCATTGATGTCGTAGATGCTGACCCTCGCTTACATATTCATTTGCAAGCAGTAGGTAATGGCTTAAAGGCTGAGTGTTATATTCAACCCTTTTCGGGTGGTGGTCCACTGTTTAGACCGGGAGAAGGCGGCGCAACAGTGTTTGCGGAAATTGAAGGGAAGCGCTTTCAAACCAACCGTGATCTGCCATTAGAGGCGGCAAACAGAGCAGAGCTTTGGGAGCAGTGCCCAGCACTTGGGGATGAACAAGGCGAATGGTTATTGGATGACCCAGAGCTTGCGTTGGAAGTGTTGCTGCAGTTGCAGGATATGCAAGAATCGTTGGTGTTGTCTTGGCCAAAAGGGAAAAAGATCCGATTGTCTCGAGAAATTTCAAAAGATCAGTTTCATGTGACCGTGGGCAAAAAGCGGGATTGGTTTGAACTAGGTGGCGAATTAACGATGGATGATGGCGATGTTATTGCCATGAGTCAGTTGATGACGTTGATGGAAAAGTCATCAGGGCGTTTTCTCCACTTAGAAAACGGGGAAGTGCTCGCGCTAACGCGAGATCTTCAGCACAGGTTGGACGCGATGAGGCGTTTCAGTGATGACGGTGTTTTTCATCCACTTGCAAGCCATGCCATAGATGAGTTAACAGAAGGCATGGATGTTCGTGAAAACCCAGTATGGCAACAACAAATAGAGCGAATCAATCAGGCACAAGAGTTACAGCCTGTTATACCATCGACCTTACAAGCGGAGTTGCGAGAGTATCAAGTAGAAGGGTTTAGTTGGTTGGCGCGTATAGCCCATTGGGGAGCGGGGGCGTGCTTAGCGGATGATATGGGTTTGGGTAAAACGATTCAAGCGTTAGCGTTAATGTTAACGCGAGCGCCAGATGGCCCCACGCTGGTATTAGCGCCGACTTCGGTGTGTATGAACTGGATGGATGAAATTGCCCGTTTCGCACCTACGTTTAAATCCGTGTATTTTGGTGGTCTACTTGGGGCTGAAAATCGCCAGCAATGTTTAAGTAGTGTTGGTGCATTTGATGTGGTTGTGTGTACTTACGGCTTGTTGCAAAGTGAGGCAGAGGCATTTGCGGGTGTGCAGTGGCATACCATTGTGGCGGATGAGGCTCAGGCAATTAAGAACCCTGCAACCAAGCGCTCTAAAGCGGCTATGGCGCTGCAAGGAGACTTCAAAATGGTAACAACAGGCACTCCTATTGAAAATCACTTAGGGGAGCTGTGGAACATTTTTCGGTTTATCAATCCTGGTTTGCTGGGTTCACTTGATAGTTTTGGCCAATTGTTTTCTGGCCCAATTGAGAATGATAATGATGCGGAAGCTCGACAACATCTAAAAAAATTGATTCGGCCATTTATACTGCGTCGATTAAAGTCGGATGTGTTAACTGAGCTACCTTCACGAACAGAAATAACGTTGCGTGTGCAACCAAGTGAAGAAGAGTCCGTTATGTATGAAACCTTGCGCCGTCAAGCAATGGACCGATTAACACAATCGGAAGACAAGGCAGGCCAGCAACATATTAAGGTTCTGGCAGAAATAACACGATTGCGCCTAGCCTGCTGTAATCCAGAGTTGGTGTTACCTGATGCAGGTATTGAAAGTGAAAAACTTAAAGCTTTTGAGGCCGTGCTGGATGAGTTGTTAGAAAATCGACATAAAGCACTGGTATTTAGCCAGTTTGTGGGGCATTTATCCCTTATTAGAAAGCTTTTAGATGAAAAAGGTGTCCATTACCAATACCTTGATGGCAGCACACCTGCAAAGAAGCGTAAACAAGCCGTTAATGATTTTCAGGCGGGTAAAGGTGATGTGTTCCTTATTAGCTTAAAGGCTGGTGGTTCAGGGCTTAATCTCACCGCAGCAGACTATGTGTTACATATGGATCCGTGGTGGAACCCAGCAGTCGAGGATCAAGCATCAGATCGAGCCCATCGGATGGGCCAACAGAGGCCTGTTACTATTTATCGTTTTGTAATGAAAGATACAATTGAAGATAAAATAGTTGACCTTCATCAGCATAAGCGTGATTTGGCGAATAGCCTATTAGAAGGCAGTGAGATGAGCGGTAAGATGTCCGTAGGTGATATGCTGGAGTTGATTAGCGAAGAGGATTAAGGTGCTATAGCGCATAGAAAAATGCCTACAAAGATAAGGTTTTTTTCTATGCGTTTTGTGCAATGCTTTGGTCGTCAGTCAGAGAGTGATTTAGAGGCCGTTTTGTCTTTAATATATGCTTGTTGGATTTAAAATCTTAGATATCGCTAAATACACGTAAAATGTGTTTGACATCACCCCCTTAATCCCGTAATTTTCGCACCAAGCTAGAAAAAAGTCTTTTGTTTACAATCTACACAGTACTGTTTTATTCGTAATACGACGTCCTGTAAGTTTATAAGTGTCAGTCTGCTTTTCCGCTATTCAGGCCTCTTGAAGGCACAACTAATCAATACAATACAGGATATTATTATGTCTACTACTACTGGTACAGTTAAATGGTTCAACGAATCTAAAGGTTTTGGTTTCATTGAGCAAGAAAATGGCGCAGACGTATTTGCACATTTCAGCGCTATCGTTGGTGACGGATTCAAAACTTTGGTTGAAGGCCAGCGCGTTGAGTTCACTGTAACTCAAGGTCAGAAAGGTCCTCAAGCTGAGAACATCGTAGCTCTTTAAGCTTCTGTTTCGCTTCGCTCATTGAGCTAAGCGGTGGAACTAAAGTGTTATGAAAAAGGGTAAACCTCCGGGTTTACCCTTTTTTTTTGTTAATTATTTGAGTTAGTTCAAGAGTGAAATAAGTGCGTATATTACATACCTCTGATTGGCATATCGGCCGTCAATTCCATAATGTTTCCTTGCTTGATGATCAGCGTGTTGTGCTGGAGCAAATCATCGATATCATTCAGTCACGTGAGGTTGATGTATTATTGATTGCTGGTGATATTTATGACCGCTCGGTTCCTCCCGCTAGTGCCGTTGCTTTGTTGGATGATGTTTTACACCGTATTTGTCATGAATTATCGGTTTCGGTGATTATGATTGCTGGTAATCATGATAGTGCAGGTCGCTTGTCCTTTGGATCAAGGCAGTTAACAGGGGCTGGTTTACATATTGTTGGACCGTTAACAACATCGTGGAACCCGGTCGTGTTATCAGATCAGTGGGGTGAGGTTGCATTTTACGGCATCCCCTACGTTGACCCTGTCATTGTGAATGGAGTCTATGGGGCGCGGTGTGGAAGTCATGATGATGCCATTGCGTATTTAACGGAAAGTATTCGAGAGGATGATGCTGGTAGGAGAGATGGGGCAGGCAGAACTGTCGTGCTAAGCCATTGTTTTATTGATGGTGGTGACGAGTGTGATTCTGAACGGCCATTATCAATGGGTGGTGCGGATAAGGTATCTTCGAAGCATTTTGAAGCATTCAGTTATACCGCGTTAGGACATTTACATGGTCGCCAATTTAAAGGAAAACCCTATATTCGTTATTCAGGCTCCCCCATGCAGTATTCGTTTTCAGAAGAACGGCACAAAAAGGTCGTGACTCTGGTTGAGTTGTCCGAAGATGGCTCTGTGGAAATTGATGATATAGCACTAGATTCCCCTCATCGTATGCGAACCATTGAGGGAGAGCTTGAGGTGTTAATTAAACAAGCTGAAAGTGATGAGCATAGTGATGATTATTTGTTGGTAAGGCTTACTGATACGCGAGCAATTTTGGACCCTATGGGCAAGTTAAGAAAAGTGTACCCGAATGTACTGCACTTGGAGCGTCCAGCGTTGGCTGCATCTGGACGACAGTACGGCGTTGATCGTGAGTTGTTAAAAACGAGCGTAGGTGGACAGCGGCGAGGGGCTTTATCAATGTTTGAAGATTTTTACCAGCAGGTAAGTGATGGGACGCTGACGGATAAACAAAGAGCGGTCATTGAGGAAATGTTGGATGAGTGTGTTAATGGTGAGGAGTCGTAAGAGATGAAACCTATTTGTTTGACCATGGTTGCATTTGGTTCTTTTCCAGAGAAGGAAATTATTCAGTTTGATGATTTGGGTGAGTCACCATTATTTTTAATAAATGGGCCTACTGGATCTGGTAAAACCACCATTTTGGATGCTATTTGTTTTGCTCTTTATGGTGAAACTACAGGAGAGGAGCGAGAAGCTCGCCAAATGCGTTGTGATTTTGCGCATGGCGATACACTTACTGAAGTGGCGCTGGTTTTTGAGTTGGCTGGGCAGCGGTATCATATTCGACGGGTGCCGGAGCAGCTTCGACCTAAAGCAAGGGGGGAGGGTACGACAACACATGCCCCTGAAGCACAGTTGTGGAAATTAAAAGGGAAATCAAACCGCGCTGGGGGCGTTGAGGCTGTTGATATTGAGATTGCTGATGAGTCAGAAGTTATTGTTTCAAGCAAAGTAAAAGACGCGACGTTGGAAATTGAGAAAATAACGGGATTAACTGTAAATCAATTTCGACAGGTCATGGTATTACCCCAAGGGAAATTTAGGCAGTTATTGTTGGCAGAGTCAAAGGATCGAGAATATATATTTGGCAAATTGTTTCAAACCGATATTTATAAAAAGCTGGAAGATAAGCTGAAGCAAAAAGCCAATGCTATAGCCAGAGAGGTGGAAAAGAAGCAGCAATTACAGCAAGGGGTGCTGGAAGGGGCAGGGCTAGTAGATGTAGATGCATTGGATGTGTCATTGGTAGAAAATAAGGCTGCGTTAGCGATAGTTGCGGAAAAGAAGAAATTCTTACAGAGCGCGGTTCAAAATGTTGAGAAGCAGCATCAACAAGAGCAAACGTTAGAAGGGTTATTTCAGCAGTTAGAGAGAACACAAGAGACGGTTGATCAGCTGATGTCACGTCAAGAAGGTTTTTCTCTGCAGCGTGTACATATACAAATGGCCGAGGGAGCGGAACGAATTCAGCCGGTTGATATTGAATTGCAACGGTACCAGGAAGAGTTAAAAAAGACCGAGGTTGCATTGAGCGAAACGCAGCAACGGTTAGTGAAAGCGGAACTTCAACAGAAGGCGATGGATGCTCTAAAAGTCAGTGCCAAAGTAGATTTAGCAATACTTGATGAAAACAAGAAGAAACAAACGTATCTAGTAAGTCTTCAAAGTAGAGCGCTCGATTTCTCTCAAGCGCAACAAGCAGAGTTGTCTGCGAAGAATAAACAGTACACCATAAAACAACAGTTGGAAAAATCGAGTGCTGCATGTAAAGCTGCAGAGCACAATCAGCAGGTGGCGTTGGCTGATATGTTGGCTTTGCAAAATAAAATAGAGGTGAATAGCGAATTACCGTTGCAGCATGCGAGTTGGCAAAAGACGCTGGAGTTAAAGCAACAATCGGAATCGTTATTAAAAGACGTTGCAATTCAAGATGCATCACTTGCCTTGTTAAAAGAGCAAGGAGAAAAATTTAAAATTGCTGCGGGTAATGCGATAGAGAATACGCAGCGATTAACACTTGCTTGGCATCAAGGTCAGGCAGCTGTTCTTGCAAAAGCACTGAACGAGGGTGAACCTTGTATGGTTTGTGGTAGCCTGGATCACCCGGTGCCAGCCCACTTGGGTAGCGAGGTTAAACGTTCAGAAGATAAAAATTCTGATAATAGAAATACAGTCCCCAGCGATGAGCAATTGACTGCTGCACGACAGAAGGAGCAGCAATGCCAGCAACAGTTACTTTTTGCTCGAGAGAAATATGCGCAAGAAGCAGCCCAGATAAAAAGTGCAAAGCAGCAAGCTAGCGCTCTTTGTGAAGCTTTAGGGGATGTTGGTGCAACGCCCATGGTAACAGTGCAGGCAGAAATGGAACGTTTAACGCTTGCCTTGAAGCAATGGCAGCAAGATAAAGAGCAGTTTCGACGTGATCAGCAGCGTGTTGATAGCTTACGATTGTCTGAGCAGCATCTGATTTCGACACTGGATAAAGCTAGGGCCGAAGAGGTGCAGGCTCAATCGCATTATTCAGTTGCACTTGCGGTTTTAAATAAAGCTGCGGAGGAATTGCCAGAAGAGTATAGAGTGCAGGGTGCGTTGCAATCTCATATTCAACAGGTAGAAAACATTGTGGAGGAGGCTGGAAACCGCCAACAACAGGTCCAACAGCAATGGGAGGCAGCGGCTGCTACCTGTCACTCTCTGATTTCTCAACAACAAGAAAGACAATCTGCACTAAAGAATGTGAACGAGCAGTGTGACGCTGCGAGCCAGCGTTGGTGTGATGTATTGTTGGCGAGCCCATTTGATTCTGAAGAGCAATATCGTTCTTATCAATTAGATCAACATCAATTAAATGAAATGAAGCAGTCTTTGTTGGCTTATGAGAAGAACCTCACGGAAAACCTAGGAGTGCTTAAGCAACAAAAAGAACAGTTGGTTGATAGTGAGCGGCCTGTATTGCCAAAATCACAAGAGCAGTTGCAGTTGGCGAAGCAGGCTTATAACACGGTTGAAGCAGAATGGATGGTGTTAGATAAACGAGTCAGTTTGCTGCTGTCGACACAAAAAACCTTGAAGCAGATGCAGGCTCAAGCGCAAGAGCTAGAGGACAGTTTCGCTCTGTTTGGTACGCTGTCGAATGTGGCAAATGGCCAGACTTATGAAAAGATAAGTTTGCAGCGTTTTGTATTGGGGGTGTTGTTGGACGATGTGTTGATAGAGGCTAGCCAGCGCTTAAGTCTTATGAGTAAAGGGCGGTACTTGTTGCTTCGAAAAACAGAAAAGGCGAAAGGGAACAAGGCGTCTGGTTTGGAGCTTGTGGTTGATGATGCCTATACTGGGGTGCAAAGAGCTGTTGCTACGTTATCGGGCGGGGAGAGCTTTATGGCAGCGCTGTCGTTGGCGTTAGGTCTGTCGGACGTTGTGCAGGCCTATTCCGGTGGCATCCGTTTAGATATGTTATTTATCGATGAAGGGTTTGGTAGTTTAGACCCTGAGTCTTTGGAGTTGGCGATTCGAACGCTATTGGATTTACAAAAGGCGGGTCGGATGGTTGGTGTTATTTCTCATGTCTCAGATCTTAAGGATCAAATACCGTTACGCTTGGATGTGATAGCGAGTCATCGCGGTAGTTACACTGAGTTGGTAGGAGCTGTATTGGGTGTAGGGGAACCAATTCCTTGAGAGGCCTGGAGCGGAGAATGGCATAATTAATCATAAAATTGTATTATCCAATTCTTGGTGGGCTGATTTTTTGTCCGGTTTTTAGTGGTGATATAGCCTCTATATAAAATGAATAATAATAAAATATAAATAAATTCAATGCCTTGCATTGGGGGAGACCTATGAAAATAACAACAATAAAAGGTCGTTTAGCATTTACGGCGTCGTTATTAATATCTTGGAGTTCTGTATCCATTGCTAATACAGGATTTATTATTTTGGGTGACTCAGGTACGGGTAAAGACCCTCAATTCAAGGTTGCCGAATCTATCAAACAAACGTGTACAGTGAATCAGTGTGATTTTGCTTTGGGTTTGGGCGATAACATCTATGAAGTAGGCCCATGGAGTACCAAAGACTCTCAGTTTAATACGAAGTTTGAAGCCCCTTATAACGATCTCGATTTTCCATTTTTTATGGTGTTAGGCAATCACGATAATAGCCTGTTAATTCCCGGTGATGGCGGTTTGAATCTTCGGGGTTATCTTGAGGTTAAGTACACTAAACTTAGTGAAAAATGGAAAATGCCTAAGCGCTACTATTCGTTTGAGACGCCCGCAAATGAAGCGCTATTTATTGGGTACGATTCGAATCCACCAAGTGCTTACCTGCCTGCCATCTTTAACCCTTATTTCTGGCCAAATGGCTGGTATATGAAAAGCCAAAAATCGTGGATTAAAAAAGAAATTGCCGGTAATGACTCTCCGTGGAAATTTGCCTTTGCGCACCACCCTTACGTAACAAACGGGCATCATGAGGCCGATAAATTAATTCAAGGGCGTAAACCTTACAATCAATTTGTGGAAGATACATTGTGTGACAAGGTAGATTTCATATTCGCCGGCCATGAGCACGCTTTAGAAGTGTTGGAGCCTGTTGATAGTTGTGGGAAAACTGTGCATGTGGTTTCTGGTGCGGCTGCTAAAAATACAGGTCGCTACCGAGATAACCCTACTCACAGTGTGATGTGGGATAGTTATGATGATAAATGGGGATATTTCCACGGGCAGGTAACTGATACGACGTTTACATTAACTGCTTATGTTGTTGATGAAGTTGGTGATACCGTGCAGGCTTTCCAAAAGGTGTTTACCAAGTAATATGAAGAAAATCATAGGAGTTGCCACGATTGTTGTTGCCATTGGTGCCGTTGTTTATGGAATGCATATTAATAATGCATCCATAACAGGGGCGTTAGACAGTGAGCCAATAGCAGCATCGACTTCAACTTTAGAATCAGCACTAAGCAAAAAAGAAGCACAGGTGCGTGATTTTGAGGAGAAATACGCCAAACAGCTTAGTTCGGCAATAAAGGATGTTGCATTTTCAGGTGATGAGCCAGATAAGGCTGTTAGCAATCTCATTGCTCCTGGCACGTTGACGCAAGTAATTGATGGTGGTTTTGTTGTTCGTACACCTGATATATCCGAAGATGAAATACGTGCAGCAGCAGTTATTGAGCGGTTAGAGTATACGTTAGGGAACCTAGAACCAGAGGTTCTCGATGCAATGATGGTTGAATATCTCGATAACCCGGAAGCGATGTTATCGGATATGGGGTTGGTACAACGCTGTAATAATGGGGTGTGTGGCTATCAGATACAGGATGGTCCTTTTTTGCAAGCGGTCGCTCAGGCGGGTGTGCAGCAAAGTGACACAATTCTAACGATCAACAATGTCAGTATTGGCGATATTTCAGATTACTCATCATTTAAAACGGTTGTGTTTAGTAATGTTGATGTCATTCAAATGGCAATCGATCGAGCAGGGGATGTGATGACCGTTGATATCCCTGTTAGCAAAGCTCCAGTTGAGGGGGTTGTGTCGCCTTGATGATCGTTTATATTCTAGAATTAAGATATTAACAAACGATATCAAGGCTCTGGTTTTATAGACGTTAGTTTTAAATGGAATAATTGAATACAACCCCCCCCCCAGACAGGGTTTCTATCGCCATCCCCTTGCTTTATTTCACTGGTTTGGCCACGAATAAAGTAGGAAATATTTGTTTTAGCATCAATCCCTACAGTGACCCCTGCCCATGCTTCGTGAATGATCGTATTTAGTTCATTACGATCGTATGATACGTCGCTGTTTTTCCATTGACCTTGCAAAAAAGCATTATAACCTCGTACATGACTGCTAAAACCACCAAACACAAATAGGTCATTTGTTCGTTTGAATGGCGTTACCGCGGATGACTTCTCTGTGTACTTTGCGTTTGCTGGGTTGAATGTCCACCAAGGGGTGTTGATCCGTCCCCAGCGCCCGGTTACACCAAAGGATAGCTCTGTTAGATATCCAAGGCTTCCTTGAGCTAAGGTTTTGATTTCATAGCTGCTGTCAGCTGAGTAGTTTGACGCTATCACTTGTTGGCGAGAGCTGCCAAAGCGGGCGGTAAGCTCGCCACCGCTCGATATTTGATGAGACCAGCCCTCACCCTTGTCACTGCCTATTGTGCTGTGAATGCCGTTATAGATGTCTCCAGCGATGGGTAAGCCAATAGCGCCGATCGTTAATGTGGTGGTAACTGCAGTTTTTGTGTTGTGATTGATGTGGTGGCGAGTGTTCGATAAATAAAACAAACTTGCATAAGGGCGGTCGTTTTGGTTGGCATCACTATTCTCTACATCGCCCGGAGTAAAGGCGGTTGCTCCAAATTCAACGCTATGTAATTGACGTTGCCCTGAGCCACTGCTAAAGGTATCAAGACCTAGCAAGGACTCTGTGGCAGATAACGCAGTATCAAGTGAGAACCAATATTCTTTGGCACGTTTTCCAGATAATGTCAGAGCAAGTCCCCCTGTGTAATCTCGGTCGTCACTGCCTGGTACAAGCAAGTCGTTATCTACATAAAAAGCAAAACCTGAATTGTACTTTTCTTGATTTCTAAAAGAAGGGTATCTAGTCAGGGATGTGTTAAGTGCATTCGGCATTGCAGTGTTAGTTGCAAATAATTGCGCTTGATAGGGCTGAAAAGGTGCGACGGATGCTTGTGCCGTTGAGATACCTGATGCCAGGGCAAGTAGGATCGTTGCTATGTGAACTTTTTTGGTATTCATAATAAATTCTTAATATGACCGGTCGTCTTATATTTTGTTGTCATATAAAGTGACCGGTCGTCTTGTTTTTGGTTGCATTAATAGTATCTGGACAGGTTGTTTGGGTTTGTTAAAAGGTTATTGAATGTACGGTTAATCGGAGCAGGAAACGGTACTTGATTGTTGAAAGAGAACACGTAGCCCATTTTGGAATACGGTAAATGGGCGGTTGCACTTTGACGTTTTCATTCGGGTAATTGTGCCTTCCCATGCGTTGAATAGGAACTCAGCCATCATTTTTGGGCAAATATCTGCGTCAAGATCCCCTTGTTCTATAGCGTCAAGTAAGCATGATTCCAGTTCGGACGTCATCTTTGCCATAAGGCTTTCAACTCTCACTTGAAAAACAGGGTTTGCATCAGATAATTCTTGGCCGAGGTTGCCTAGCAGGCAGCCTTTTTCAAAATTTGATGCTTCGAGTTCGAGAGCATCATCATTAAAATATTTCACCAGCCGCTCTAGAGGGCGTAGCTTTGAGTTGGAAAGGGTTTGACGAGCGGCTTGACACCCTTGGCTTGATACGTATTGCAAGGCTTCAAGGCCAAAATGCTCTTTACTCTCAAAGTAGTTGTAGAATGAGCCTTTAGGGATACCGGCAGCAACGGTGATGTCTTTCACGCTGGTGCCGTTATACCCATGGATAAGGATTTCCTCCAATCCAGCTTCGAGTATTAGCTGTTGTTTGTCGTCTCGTTTGTTCATGAGGCTATAATATGACCAGTCGTCTTAAAGTGCAATAAGAAGGGGTGAAACAATACGTTGCATTAATGGGATAATGAGAGTTTAGGGGTGTGTTTGAAGTGATGGGTAGAGACAGGTTAGGAAAGTTCGATGAAAAGCATGCTTAGTAACATGCTTTTCGTTTTGTTCTTTTGGCCCTGTCCTCGCACTCTCTGTACACATTATCACAGATGATCGCACCACCGGGGGATAGTCCGCTGGCATTTTCACAGCGACTGAACTTCTCCTGTAGCTCACTGTTGCTTAAGTCTTTATATTTACTGTTGCCACACCCCGTTAATAACGCTCCCACGAGAAGGGCGCTACAAAGGGTGTTGAAATAAAAGAAGAAAGAGTCTTTCTGTTTTGTACCCTGTGTCATAAAGTGATCCCATAATTTGTTAGGAGTGTTGTAGTTAGTGTAGACAATAAAGTTGCAGCATGTAGATTATCGAGATTTAGGTCACATTGTTGTGTTGAAATACAAGAGAGCAAATGAAAGGTAAGGTAATGGATTTACATATTTCCCAATTGTATCGTTATCCGGTTAAATCCATGGGGGCGGTAGCACTACCGCACGCACAGATTGACCGGTTTGGCATCGAAAAAGATCGACGTTGGATGTTGATTGATAATAACGGTAAATTTCTTACACAACGAAATATTGCCAAAATGACTCTGCTCAGTGTCACTGAGCATCAGTCTGACGAAGGGGGTTGGGGGCTAACAATTCAAACCGCTCAGAATACTGTGTTGCCTGAACAATGTGAACCCACGTTATCGTTTGTAGTGAGCAAGCACTTTGCTATGAATGAGTCCATATCTGTAGAGGTGTGGAGTGAAATTTGTGAAGGAAAGGTAGCGAATGATTTTATTAATCAGTGGCTAAGTGTAGTTTTGGACGTGCCTTGTCGTTTGGTTTTTATGGAGGAGGCATATTATCGAAATGTCGATAAAGAATATGCAAAAAATAATGAAACCGTTAGTTTTGCCGATGGATTTCCGCTCCTGTTAACAACGGAACCTTCGTTAGCAGCATTTAATCAACACCTAGAGTCTCCTATTGAGATGTTAAGGTTTCGCCCAAATATGGTGATAAGCGAAAACTATGCTTTTGCGGAAGATAGTTGGAAGAGGCTGCGGGTGGGTAACGTTGATTTTTGTGTAGCTAAGCCCTGTTCGCGGTGTGTTATCCCGACAATCAACCGGCTTTCTGCGAAAAAAGAGCCGGCGGTATTTAAAGCGTTAAAGCAGTATCGCTCAATCGGGAAGGAGGTTTTCTTTGGGCAGAACTTGTTAGCAATGAATACAGGGGTAATTTCTGTTGGTGATAAGGTAGAAATTATTGAGTAAATTAATGTAAGTACATTGTTGCTTAATACAGCTCAATGTAGGGTATTTCTGTGTTGTGATGCTTGCTGAATGATATTGAGGTGTTAAAACAGCTCAATATCATCATCTGTGTTGTCGTCGCTGTCTTTTTCTAAGCTGATTTGATCAAATTCATGTTTATATAATTCCAATGCCTCACGAATAGTTGCGCCCTTCATTATCAGGTCAAACATGATTCGCTCACATTCCATTGTGTAGTTGGTTTTGATTTCGTCTTGTATCTTTAGCCATTCATCAGGGTTGTATAGACGAGAAGAGTCACCAATGATATCTCCTAGATGTGTTAGAGAGTCATTGACGTGCCCCAGCTTTTGGCTCAAGCGGTCATAAAACTGAAAAGCAACAATCGCCATCCCCATCTCTTGAGAAATAGAGCCTGCAATTGACATTATTTCGGGTTTAGCAGTGGCAAAATCGTCTGGGTTTTCTAATTTACTGCAGGCAGCTCCTAGTTTCTGGGCATCGGAAGCAATGTGTGTAAATGCAGTCGTTAACGTGCTGACATCCTTAGAACTGTCGTTGAGCGTGGTTTCTACTTGTGCCATTGCTAGGCATAACAAGGAGATCGTTTCTCTAATTTGGCTCCAGTTAAGATCTGGGTTAACTGCGCTAGAGCCAGGGTTAGGTAATGGACTAGATGTTTCCACCCTACGTACTCCTGAGGTGTATGGAATCCTGTTGTTTGGATTTGGCCATGTTTGACAGTGGTGGCGTTGACTGCCGCTTTATTTAAGAGTAGATCAAGATATGAAAAAGAAAGGGGTATTTATAAGAAAGATAACCTTAGAGGCGGGTAGGCCCTTAGAGCTATAACTTTTGGTCGTTTTTTAGTATAAACAAAGAGATTACTGCCTGAAATGAGCGATCTTTGGTGTGAAACTGCTATGCTTTTGTCTAAAGTAGAGCAATATTGTGAGACAGACTGAGTGTGGATTGATGAGTGTGGATTGATGAGTGTTGAATATATTTTTACAATAGATGAAAAAGAGCACCGATATACGGTTGAGTTAGATCGAGAATTTGACTTTTCGGCAGAAAGGAAAGACTCGGCTGAGTGGACTCAATTGGCCCACCATCAATGCAGTAATTGCCCATTAACCACAAAAAACTGTACACATTGCCCAGCCGCGGTGGATTTAGAAGCTGTAGTCATGGATTTTCAGCAGCTCCCAGCAGTGAAACAAGCCAAGATTAGAGTTATCACTGGCGATAGAGAATACTATAAAGAAACATCTCTTGAAGAAGGCGTTCGCTCGTTGATGGGGTTGATCATGGCGACAAGTGCTTGCCCAATACTTGGGCATTTGAAGCCTAATGCGCGTAATCACCTTCCTTTTGCCTCACAAGATGAGTTTATTTTACGTTCCTCCGCAATTTATTTGTTACGACAATATTTTACCTATCGAGAGGGGGGGCGGCCGGATTGGGATTTACAAGGCTTGATAAAAATCAATCAAGAACTGCAGATTCTGAATCAGGCATTTTGGCAACGGGTGCATGATGCTTGTGAGAATGATACAAATTTGAAAGCGTTATTGAGCTTCTTTAACTTGTCTTCAAGTGTTAGCTATTCGCTTGAGTCGCAATTGCAGCAAATTAAACCCTTGATGCAGAATGAAGACGGCGAGCACGCGGTAAACAGGGGTAACAGCGTTAGTACTCTATTTTAATATAGGGTACTGTTTTGCTTTTCACCGGTTGTGATCGGTTGTGTGGTTTTCGGTGAGCCTATTTTACTTTTCTAACCCTTACTGCGAGCACGTCACATTCAGCATGATGCAGGATAGCGTTAGCAGTAGACCCTAATAAAAGCGACAACCCGTGTTTGCTATGGCTGCCAACAACAATTAAATCTACGGAATTTTCATTCGCTATGCGTAGAATTTCTTTTTCTGTTAAGCCTACCTCTAAGTAACTGTTAGCTTCAGGTATTGCGAGTTTTTCTGCTAGTTCACTAAGGCGTTCACGCCCTTGCTTTTCCAGCTCTTTGTGAAGGTCACCTAAGTCAATCGGGAACTCCCCCCCATAAGCAATTGAAATCGGTTCTATCACATGAATCAGTGATAATGCACATTGGTTGCTGCTTGCCATCGCCTTAGCTCGCTCAACAACGGTTTCTGTTTCGCTATTAAAATCTGTTGCCAACAGTATGTGAGAATAGAGTGACATAATGGGGAACCTCTTTTAGGGATCAAAATACCGCATTAATGCAGGTGTACTTTTATACTAATTCATTTTTATACTAATTCATTTCTATATTACGTAAAATAGTGGCTGAATTAAGAAAATCAAGTGTTGAGTCCAATCAGCAGAAATCAACAAAACAAGGCTTCTATGGTTTACCTTATTATTATTCTAGCAATGGCAATGGTTGTTGGCCCTATTTTATGGGTGCGGCCGAGTCCGAAAGAGCGTCGCATTGCACAATTTAGGTCGTTAGCAATGGAGGCAGGCATTAAAGTTGAGCCTATTTCTTTGATTTCTAATGAATACTATCAGCGAGTGTCTGAGCGTAATTTGCATGTTGCTGATTATCAGTGGGTACGTTATCGACGTATTTCAAAAGAAGGAGAGGCTGGATCAGCAATAAGGGGGCAGTGGACTCAACGAAAAGACCGGCAAGGGCAGTTGTTATGGGAGCCTGACCCCGTTACGTTAAAGGAGCCAGAATCCATCAAGGCTTATATAGATCAATGGCGAAAGGATCAAGATGTGCGCTTTCTGGCATTAGAGTTTGGTCCAAGAACAGTATCGGTTGTTTGGTCTGAGAAAGGTAGTGTTGAGGATGTTAAAAAGTTGATTTCTATGCTGAAAGGGCTAGGGGAATCTTAAGTTTTTGATGTGATAAGGGCAGAAAAGAGGTTGCTCTTCTGCCTTTGGTTTTACTTCTCTGCCTGGTTTGCCATATCGTTTAGGTCTTTGGTGATTTGACTGCCAAACTTAGTCACCAAATAGGGAACCGTTCTTTCTGTGTAGTTTAAAAATGATTTTTCTAAAAACGCCCATTTTGTCTGTATCTTCGAAAGCTTTTCATAGCGATTTGATGTGGTGGGTGTCGTTAATTTTATCTTGTTTAGATTTTTGCTGAAACGAGCGGCCAGTGTATCAATGGTATCCGTATCTTCTTGGCCTGAGCGGTTTGATGCACCAAATTGTGAATTTGCTCGCTCAATGTATTTTGCTGCCATACGTTCCATTGTGATAGTGAGGTTTCTCAAGTCTTGCACTACGAGTGGAACTTTGTATCCCGTAGAATCTTTGATTTGTTCATAGCTGTGATCAAGGGATTTTATGATTTCGTTGCTAGTGGATAAATATGAGTCAATAACCTGGAATTCAGCAAAGCCACTACGTTTAATGGCCGCAAGCGCAATGCTTAGATTCTTGGACATTGTTTTCCAGTTGTTTTTTAAGGCTTTCTTTTCTGCTTCTAGAGATAGGTCAGTCAGCAGAGTCTCAACGGATGCAAGCTGCTCTTTTAGCTCGGTTACTTTTTCATCAACGATTTTGCGTTTGCTAGGGTCCCCCTCTGAACCCTGGTATTTGTGAAAAGAGGCTGCAGTCTCAAAGACCAGAAGCTTGGTTTTATGTACGGCTTGTAATGTCTCGGCAGACGCATAGGTATTAGAGCTAAAAGGCATCACTACGAGTGTCACTAGCATTGCGAATAGGGTCGCGAATAGGGCTGAATGTCGTGTTTTTCTCATCGAGGAGCCTCTTGTAGTTATTGTTACCCTTGGGGGCGCGGTTTGCTTCTCTTTGGATAAGGCTTGTAACCTTCTGAAAGCAAAGTTAAAAGATGTTAACTGGAAGATTAGCAGATTATCTAATATAAATAGGGGATATGTAGAATATAAAACATGATAAAGCACAATAGTTGCGTAAAATTTACTATTTAATCGTGTTAATTGAAAAGAAAAGCGATAAATCCTTGACGAAATGGAAACTTACACATATAAATTTCGCAAATTATCTAAAAGCTGCACGTTAGCTATTTATCATATGTTGAAGAACGAAATCTGCCTGACAATTTGTCAGTATTTGCGCCAATGGAGGCGATAGAAAGAATTTATGGGTAAGTCACTGGTCATTGTGGAGTCGCCCGCCAAGGCGAAAACCATTAACAAATATCTGGGCAATAGCTTTATCGTAAAATCAAGTGTTGGGCATGTACGAGACCTGCCAACAAGTGGTTCGGGTAAAAAAGCCTCTGATCCGAAAGAACGAGCGAAGCAGGCTGCCAAGACACGGAAAATGGCGCCTGATGAGAAGGCCGCCTATAAAAAGGAAAAAGCGAAAAAGGCGCTGATTGCTACCATGGGGATTGACCCTGAAAATGATTGGAAAGCTCGGTATGAGGTGCTACCGAATAAAGAGAAAGTTGTCGCAGAGTTGCGTCGCCTAGCGGATGATGCCGATGAAATCTATCTCGCGACGGATTTGGATAGAGAAGGAGAGGCTATCGCGTGGCACCTTAAAGAGGTGATTGGCGGTGACGACTCACGTTTCAAGCGTGTGGTGTTTAATGAAATAACCAAAACAGCGATTCAAGGTGCCTTTGAGCAGCCGGGCAAATTAGATCAGAATTGTGTGAATGCACAACAGGCGCGGCGCTTTTTAGATCGGGTCGTTGGGTATATGGTTTCGCCATTGTTATGGGCAAAAGTAGCTCGAGGCCTTTCAGCCGGTCGGGTTCAGTCAGTAGCGGTAAAGCTTGTGGTCGAGCGAGAGCGGGAAATTCGAGCTTTTATACCAGAAGAATATTGGGATGTTTTTGCGGATACAGAAACCCAGGCAAATGAGATGTTGCGCCTCCAGGTTACTAAAGAGTCTGGAAAAGGGTTTCGACCGACCGACAAAAAACAAACAGATAAAGCCTTAGATAGTTTGCGCTCAAATCCGTTAACCGTTACAGGGCGAGAAGATAAGCCAACAAAATCCAAACCATCGGCACCGTTCACAACGTCAACATTGCAACAGGCGGCCAGTACTCGATTAGGCTTTAGTGTTAAAAAGACCATGATGATGGCTCAAAGGCTCTATGAGGCCGGTCATATCACTTACATGCGTACTGACTCAACTAACTTGAGCAAGGGTGCTGTAGAGGCTTGTAGAGGCTTTATTGATGATACTTATGGCAAGCGCTATTTGCCAGATACAGCCAATGTGTATTCTAGTAAAGAAGGCGCGCAAGAAGCTCACGAGGCCATTCGACCTACCGACGTTGCTGTTTTAGAAGGTGATGTCACAGGATTAGATCCTGATGCCAATCGTTTGTATGACCTTATTCGCCGCCGCTTTTTAGCATGTCAAATGTCAGCTGCGGAGTACTTAAGCTCGAATATTTCCGTAACTTGTGGCGATTTTGAATTACGTACCCGAGGCCGGATTCTCAAGTTCCAAGGGCATCTAGCTGCTAGAATGCCTGGTGCGGGCAAAGCTGAAGAAGATGTGATTTTGCCGGATGCAAAAATTGGCGATGCTCTAACGCTAAAGGACTTAGACCCAAGCCAGCACTTTACTAAACCAACTGCTCGCTTTACGGAAGCAAGCTTGGTAAAAGAACTGGAAAAGCGTGGTATTGGTCGACCTTCAACGTACGCCTCTATTATTTCTACTATTCAGGATCGTGGTTACGCCAAAATAGATAGTCGCCGTTTTTACGCGGAAAAAATGGGAGATATCGTTACTGACCGTTTGAATGAGAATTTCGATAATCTTATGGATTTCGGGTTTACCGCCAGCATGGAGGAGCAGCTGGATGAGATTGCGGAAGGTAAATTAGATTGGAAAGATGTGCTGAATAACTTCTATGGCGATTTTAAAGGCAAGATTGAAGTTGCGGGCAGTGAAAACGGTATGCGGGCAAATGACCCGGTTATTACTGATGATATAGCATGTCCGAGTTGTTCGCGGCCCATGATGATTCGAACGGGTACAACAGGTGTTTTCTTAGGCTGTTCTGGTTACGACTTACCACCAAAAGAGCGATGCAAAGAAACGATTAACCTTATACCGGGCGATGATTCGGTGGATGTTGATGAGGATAGCGAAGACAGTGAAGTAAACGCGCTACGTAAAAAACACCGTTGCTCGATTTGTAGTACGGCAATGGAAAGTTACCTTATCGATGAGGAGCGTAAACTGCATGTCTGTGGTAATAACCCAGATTGCTCTGGGCATGAAATAGAGCAGGGTACGTTTAAGATTAAAGGTTATGAAGGCCCTATTGTTGATTGCGATAAATGTGGTTCTGACATGCAACTCAAAAGCGGTCGGTTCGGTAAGTACTTTGGTTGCACCAACGAAGAGTGTAAAAATACTCGAAAACTGCTTCGAAGTGGTGAGGTTGCTCCACCTAAAGCGGACCCAATTCCAATGAAGCACTTGCTGTGTGAGAAAAATGATGATTATTTCTTGCTAAGAGATGGTGCTTCGGGAATGTTTTTAGCTGCCAGCCAGTTCCCTAGGCATCGGGAAACTCGGGCCCCTCTAGTTGAAGAGTTGGTATCAGTAAAAGATCAGCTTGATCCTAAATTTGCATTTTTGGTCGAAGCTCCGACAGAAGACCCGGATGGTAATAAAGCGGTCATTCGTTACAGCCGGAAAACTAAGCAACAATATGTGATGACTGAAGTCGAAGGGAAGGCGACCGGGTGGAAAGCCTTGTTTGTAGAGGATAAGTGGGAGCAAACTTTGGCCCCTAAAAAAGCGGCTAAAAAGAAAGCTGCTGCAAAAAAAGCCCCTGCTAAGAAAAAGGCTGCTGCAAAAAAGAAGTCTGACAAAGAATAGTCAATAAGGTTGGTCAATAAAAAAACCGTTATATTTTTGTGAATATGACGGTTTTTTTATGTCAGAGGGTTTAGATGTTAAACTTTGAAATGTTCGAGTTGTTTGATAAGTTCTGCTAACGCAACATTCATGCTATCAACTGATTTAACCGTGATGTTAGCTGTATGGGCTGAATAGGCTGCGCGACTATCAATGATAGAGACACTTTCCTTTACGTGGTGAGCTGTGGTGCTTTGTTGAAGTGTTGCGGCTGATATGGCCTGAATTCGTTCTGAAATGGCAAGAATAGTGGAGAGGATTATTGCCAACCTTTCCTTTAGATGTTGCGCGGTTGCGACCGATTTCTCGGTGACACCAACACTTGTACTCATAGAGTCCACTGCATTGGAAACACCTTCTTGGATGGTGCCAAGTACACTCTCAATCTCGATAGCTGCCTCATGGCTGCGCTGAGCTAGGGTGCGTACCTCATCAGCAACAACGGCAAAGCCTCGTCCTTGTTCACCTGCACGAGCAGCTTCAATGGCTGCATTTAGCGCAAGCAAATTGGTTTGCCCAGCAATGCCTTTAATAACATCAAGGATTTTTGTAACTCCACGACTGTGTTCCGCTAGAAGCTCCACTACCTCTTTAGAGCCGTTAATCGTAATTGTTAATTGGTCAAAGGCGTCAACGGCCTCGTTGACCAGTTCTTGTCCGCTGCGAGCTGCATCGTCAGCATCATGGGCAGCGGAGGCGGTTAGCTCAGCTTCCCTTGATACTTCTTCAGCAGCTTCAGCCATTTCCTCCATGGATACAGTTATTTTACGTGTTTCTTCTTGCTGTTCTTTAATAACCCCACTGCTTTGGTCTGCCATATTCTTAACTTGTTCTGCGGTATTGGCAGTGGTATCTGTGCTGTGTCGAACGGTGTTAATTAGGGTGCTAACTTGTTCTACCATTGCATTGAAATTTTCCACCAAGTGGGATATTTCATCGTGGCTTTCTGTTGCTACACGGGATGTCATGTCACCCTGAGCCATTTCTTCAGCAGACCGTATAAGTTGGTTTACACTGGATTGCATAGAATAATACAGCCCATAATACAGGTATGAAATGATGATCAGCAAAAAGAGTAAGCTGGCGACCAGTACAAAACGATTGTTTGTTTTTTCATCGAGTCTGGCTTGTACGATAATACTTAAATCATCTAATATTTTATTTTGTAGCGTGTAAATGGGGGTTAGTAGTTTGTCGGCATTTGCAAGAAACGTATTCCAGGGTTGGATATCTCCGTATTCCCCTATAATTTGCTCGTCAACGCTGAGAATCAACTTGTCGATACCTGATGAAATGGCATTGAAATCTTCTTTTAAAGGGTGCCCAGGGCGTTTTGATAGCCGTTCTTCAAATGTAGTTTTTAATATTGACTGAGCATCGTTTGATGCTGCAAATACTCCGTCAATTTCCCCAAAACTTTGCGAGTCTAATGTACCAATTCTTAGGGCGAAAACGCTCAGGTTACGTAGGTTGAAAAACGATTGAGAGTACCTAATTAAATTGTCGAACAGTAATGCTGTTTTGTTCTGGATGACTGGTGCTTGATCAGTAGTAAGGCCACTGGTTTTGGCTACATTTGTAATTAAGTCTTTGATGTTTCGTGAAAATAAACCATAGGCATTAGCATAATCACGCATCATTACGTATTGCCCGCCTAAGTTTGTTTTCCGAGATTTTATCCATGCTGCATCAAGTGCTTCTATACGTTCTTGTGATATGAGATTTGATCCCTTATCGATTACTTCGCGGATGAGATTTTCGAGTTGCTCAGTAATGGCGGCTTTGGCTGGGCGTAATAGCTTGGAGGCATTTTCATCAACGTCTTTGTTTGACCCGATATCGACGGCGGCACTCATCATGACGTCGTGAAAGGTGTTAGCGGCCTGGTTTAGTTTCGATAGTTTTTGGATGAGTTCTATGCCGTGAACTTCATCGGCAGTGAGCTGAATGTCGCTTTGAATTTCATTCCACAGTTGTACCCCTAATAGTAAAATCGGGCATAGGAATAAAACACTTATCAACGAGAACTTGTATGGGTAATTAAGCCTGTTCATTATGAACAGGGCCAAACCTAGGAATTTTCTCATATAATCCAGTTTGTTTTCCGTTAGTTAAAGCGATCCTGATATACTCATAAACGGGCTGAGTCTACTTTGAGTATAGGAAATGCTCATAAACTATGCGTATTAATTGTCACAATTTTGTATAGATTAGTAACTGTCAATTGAATCATAGGGTTAGCACAATATGGCTGATGGTAGAGGCGAAATTGATGAGATCAGGTGTTATCGCTCATTGAGACTGCATATTTTACATGGTAGTATTTGCGCCACTTTTTTGCATAGTGCAGAAAGAGCAGGCAAGAATGCAGGAGTATCGCTTACATGTCTTCGGTTTTAGAAATAGCTCAATTACCCACCGGTGAAATTGTCTTACGACGTGCAGACGGTGAAGGTGAGCCTTTAGCGACAATACAGTTTTCTGCAGAAACAACCGTGTTTTTAGGTGATTCATCTCTTGAAGTTGGCAAGACAATGATCGGTGCAGGTGTGCAGATGGTTGGAGAGATGTATGACTTGTACGAAGTAGATGAGAACGGAGAGTCGCATTCATCTCGTGTAGTACATTAAAGCACGTAAGTAGAAATTTGTTATATGCAGCAACGTTTTAACGGGCTGCTTCGCCAAACCGGTATAACCTGTTTGGCGAATTGTTTTCACAATTTGTTTCCCCAATCAGGGTTTTTAAATACCGTCTCTGATGATGCCAACACCAATGCCTTCAATAGCGAATTCTTCTGAGTTTGAGTCTACTTCAATAGGGTCAAAATCTTCATTTTCAGGCAAAAGAAACACTTTGTTTCTTTTTTTGTCGAATCGTTTTACGGTAACTTCAGCGCCTATGCGTGCGACAACTATCTGCCCTTTACGTACATTGGTTGTTTTGTGAACGGCAAGTAAATCTCCATCGTAAATCCCTGCATCCTTCATGCTTAGACCTTTTACCCTTAAAAAGTAATCGGCCTGTGGTGTAAACATGCTCTGTGGAACGTCACAATAACTACTGATGTTTTCTTCTGCTAGCACAGGGTGGCCTGCTGCAACTTCACCAATAATTGGAATTCCTGGCTCTGCTTCATCCATAAGGCGAATTCCGCGAGAAGTTCCTGGAAGCATTTCGATTGCCCCTTTTCTTTCTAAAGCGCGCAAATGGTCTTCTGCAGCATTAGGAGAACGAAAACCAAAGTGGTTGGCAATATCCATTCGCGTAGGAGGCATTCCGGTGTCGATAATGTGGTCACGAATAAGGTTATAAATCTCTTGTTGACGCTTGGTTAGCTTTTCCATAATTAGTTGCCGCATTAGGTAAGAAAAATACGTGAAACAATGAACTGTTTCAATATACAGTTCTGGAAGTATATACAGCTTTGTGGGTATTGCAACTACACGGATATCGCAACTGTATGGAATGTAAAGAGAAAAGGCAGTGATAAATTATTCAACAATTCTCATGTAATCTGGTTCGAGCCCAGACTCTTGTTTGTTTTCGTTGGGAATTGCAAAAAAATCACTTTCAAAACGATCTTCAGTATCAACTTCAAATGGCCCCCCCCAATCTTCCGGCTGCTCTGTCATGCGTAAAGGCATTTTGATAAAGGTTTCGGGGTCTAGTTCTTCAACTTCACCATCAAAGTATTGTGTTGCTACAAAACCCTGGTCATCAATAGCAACAACTTCGAACAGAGCACCGGTATCTTTGTTTTCATACCATTGGCCAATTTCAGGTAAGGTTCTTGTTAACATAAGACACTCCGTTTGCGCGCAAAGTTGGGGGCGCGCAATTCATTCTGTCAGTACTGTAATTTTAGTTCTGTAACTGTGACTTGCTAGTCATAAATGCGCACAAAGGAAAGGCTATACTCCTCAGTTATGCTGATGAGGGAGCTGATTAAGAGTAAAAAAAGAGTGATAACAGTTACTTATAAAAGGTCTGGGAATATGGGCCGTCGAATGTGTTCATAAAAGGTATTTTATAATTCCCAATTAGTCTAATAAGCAATAATAGAATAGTCTGTTCTTGAAATGAAACTTGTAGATTGCTATTTATCGGTAGAAGATAGGTTTGTGTCAAAAAATGACGGTGCGTCAGGTTAATAATAAGAAAGGTTGAGTAATTATGGCTAGGTTTACAAAATCTGTACCGTTGTCGGAGCGGTCTCTACGCGAAGTTATCCGGCTCGGTGTTGTTCGATCTTTTTTACTTATCTTTTTAACAATAGTTATTCCTACATTTTCAGTGGCTTCAGAAGGTGTTTTGGGTGTTGGTGAATATAAACTGGATTGGGAGTTGGGTGCTCAGGTGCGTTTGTTTGCAGAGGGTGCATCTTATGGCCAGAGTCGCTCTGATGTGTCTGTGCGTACCCAGCTAGAGTTTTATTATCAATGGAATGAAGGCATGGATAGCATTGAGTTTATCCCATGGTTTGTCGTAGATCAGGAGGATGATGAGAGAACTCATGGAGATATTCAAGATTTAGCATGGATTCATGTTGGTGATGACTGGGAGTTGCGTACTGGGATACGTAAGGTGTTTTGGGGGGTGACGGAAAGTGTGCATCTGGTTGATATTATTAACCAGTCAGATCTATCGCGCGGTTTGGATGGTGAAGACAAGTTAGGGCAGCCGATGGTTAATCTTTCATTGGTGAATGACTGGGGCATAATAGATTTCTTTATTTTACCAGGGCATCGTAAGCGTATGTTTGCCGGTGAAGACGGCCGGCCTCGTTCTACATTTGTTATTACTAAAGATCATGCAAAGTATGAGTCGGGCGATAAAGGTCAGCGTGTTGATGCAGCGTTTCGATGGCAAGTATCTATTGATGACTGGGAATTGGCATTGTCTCACTTTAGTGGTACTTCAAAAGAGCCAACAATTATTGGGTTAAACGATAAAGATGAACTGCTGACCTATTATCCTGTTATCGACCAGACAGGGCTGGAGGCGCAATATATTGGAGGTGAATGGATATGGAAATTGGAGAGTGTTTTTCGTAGCGGCCAAGGTGATCGTTATACTGCCGCAGTGGTTGGTGCTGAATATACTCAAATAGGTGTATTTGATACAGACATTGATTTGGGATGGATTGCTGAATACAGTTTTGATGACCGGGGGTTTGATGCGCCCAATGCTTCCGAAAGGGACGTAGTAGTGGGTACACGTTGGACATTAAATGATGTCGCTAGCTCTCAAGCCTTGTTTTTTGTTAGTGTTGATAGCACCACAAAAGAGCAATTATGGACGTTGGAAGCAAGCCGACGGTTTTATGCAGATTGGTTTGTGACCATTGACATGTTTGTGTTTGCGAATACGGGGGATGCCCCTACGGTTGAGGAAAGCTTGGATCAGTTCGAGTCAGGGGATGGTGGAACTAATCGAAAACTAGCCGCTTTTACTCGTGACAGTTATATTCAATTCGAAGTTGTTAGGTATTTTTGATGCACGCAATTTGCTGCCTTGACAGAATCAATTTGTAAACGTATGTTTCAAACATCTGTTTATGAATAAAAAAGGTGTTTCATGGCGCAAAAAGATACGGTTGACCGCATATTAGACGCAGCAGAGGCGTTATTTGCTGAGCGTGGCTTTGCGGAAACTTCATTGCGAACCATTACTAGTACTGCGAATGTTAATTTAGCTGCTGTGAATTATCACTTTGGCTCAAAAAAAGCACTAATTCAAGCCGTATTCGTGCGTTTTCTAGAGCCCCTAGCTAACTCACTATCGTTGCGGCTTGATGAAGCTGAAACAAGTGCTAAAGCATTGTCATTGGACGATTTACTTGTGTTGTTGTCGAAGGCAATTTTGTCTGCACATGGTGATGATGTAACTAGAACCGCATCATTTATGCGATTGTTAGGGTTGGCATATACGCAATCACAGGGGCATTTGCGTGATTATTTGAGTGAACGTTATGGTCGCATTTCGACGAGATATATAGATTTGTTGCGCCCTGCATGCCCTGAGCTTTCAGATACCGATCTCTTTTGGAATACGCATTTTGCATTGGGAGCTGCTGTTTTCTCATTGTCGAACTATGGCGCTTTAGAGGCGATGTTAAGCGATGACTCTGGAGAGGAGTCGCAAATTCAAAACGTAATTAAACGTCTGCTTGCCTTTATTTCTGCTGGGGTTAAAGTGTCCCTGTAGCAGTATATTCGCAATAACTGTATTCATCATTGGTGGTCGTATTCGCTCCTATTCCATTGTTATCTCAATCGCTCGGCAAACTCTTGTGTTATACGACGGGAGTTCGTTGATAAACGAATGGTCAATTTCTAGCTCATTTGCTGGTGCGGGTAACACTGAGAACAGTGGACAAACACCTTTGGGGGCACATCGTGTTAGAGCCAAAATAGGCGATTTACAACCTATTAATGCAGTTTTTGTTGGGCGCAGAGCCACTGGGGAAGTATATTCTGACGATCTGGCTGCACAGTTTCCGCAACGAGATTGGATCCTTTCGCGAATTTTATGGCTGTGTGGGAATGAGGTTGGATATAACCGACTAGGTTCAGTGGATAGTATGAGGCGATTTATTTATATCCATGGAACCCCTGATAGCGAACCAATGGGGCAACCTCTTTCACATGGTTGTATTCGCATGAGAAACCACGATGTGATTGAATTATTTGATCTTGTCAGTGTAGGAATGAAAGTTTTGATAACGGTTGATTAGCGTCGAGCCTGTGGTTATTAACGAAAAACAAGCATCGACTGCGTATTTTCGGTATTATTCTCTCATTTCCCTGATCCCTATTTATAATCATTTGATTTTGAGAAAATCGCAGGAGCTATTATGCCTTTGGGTCCATTGATGTTGGATGTTGAAGGGTTAGAGTTAACCCCGTTGGAAGTTGAAATATTGGGTCGCCCAGGAGTGGGTGGTTTGATTTTATTTCGTAGGAATTTTGAATCTGTAGGCCAAGTTAAATCATTGGTCAGTGCTATTCGTGCTATTCGTCCTGATATCATTGTTGCGGTAGATCAAGAGGGAGGTCGTGTTCAGCGTTTTCAGACCGGACTTACACGATTACCTGCTTTGCGTGTATTGGGAGACGCCTACGAGAGTGATAAAGATGGAGCGTTGTCGTTAGCCATGGATTTTGGTTGGTTGATGGCTGCAGAAATGCTTTCTTTGGGTGTGGATATATCCTTTGCTCCTGTATTGGATCTTGATTTTGGTCGCAGTGCAGTTATTGGTGACCGCTCTATACATCGAGACCCTGAGATTGTTATTCAAGTAGCCAGAGCTTACATCGCAGGAATGCAGGACGCAGGAATGGCCGCTACAGGTAAGCACTTTCCAGGACATGGTTGGGTCGAGGCGGATTCACACGTGGCAATACCCACAGACAGACGCGCTGAATTTGTGATAGCGAGTGATGATATTAAACCTTTTGCTGCACTATCTCAGCAGTTAAAGGGCATCATGCCAGCTCATGTCATTTATCATCAAGTGGACCCGCAACCCGCAGGTTTTTCTCCATACTGGTTGCAAGATGTGCTACGAAAGCAGCAGCAATTTTCCGGGGTGATCTTTAGTGATGACCTAACCATGGAAGGTGCATCGATGGCGGGAAGTTACCCAGAACGAGCCCAGGCAGCAAAAGAGGCGGGTTGTGATATGGTGCTAGTGTGCAACCAATTTGATAAAGCGTTGGAAGTGCTTGATTGGGTTGAGCGAGAAGCATGGCAACCAGATCAGCAGCGGCTGTTGGGGATGCGCTCTCAGTGCCTGTGGGACTTTGATGAATTAAAACGGACGGACCGCTGGTGTAATACTCAGCAATTAATGTCTAAGCTTGTATAAAGTGATTTTCATAGCAATAACGATAGGGTGAAAGGGCGGTATGGATCAATTTGATCAGCTTATTAATTTGATGGTTGGTGAAGAGGCTACCCATGATTGGGTGTTGCATGTCTTCATCGTTATATTTCTTACGTTATTGTTGAACTATTTTTTGAGAAAGTTTTTCAGTAGGTTAGCCTTGCAAGCAAAGAAGACCAAGAACTTGTGGGATGACTCGTTGTTAGAGGCAGGACGTAAACCTATTCGTTATTTCGTATTATTGGTTGGCGTACGCTTGGTTTTTAAAATCACACACGAGTTGCAATCAGTCCAGGTTCAAGAAATAGTTAAACCTGTCGTTGGTGTGATGTTTATCGCGATAATTGCTTGGGCGGTAATACGTTTTATTTCTGAAGCAGAGAAGAATTTAAAAACTCCTGGCTACGTCAAAGAACCCCTAGATGAAACAACGGTTACAGCCGTTGCCAAACTACTGCGCTTGTCGGTAATTATTACCGGTGTTTTGGTCATTCTGCAAACAATGGGGTATAGCGTTTCCGGTGTACTGGCATTTGGTGGGGTTGGTGGTATTGCTGTTGGTTTTGCAGCTAAGGATTTACTAGCCAATTTCTTTGGTGGCATGATGGTATACATGGATAGGCCTTTTTCTGTTGGTGACTGGGTAAGATCACCTGACCGGAAAATTGAGGGGACGGTTGAGCATATTGGCTGGCGATTAACCCGTATTCGTACTTTTGATAAACGACCTTTATATGTACCTAACTCAATGTTTACCAGTATTGCTCTAGAGAACCCGTCCAGAATGACTCATCGACGAATCTATGAAACGATGGGGGTCCGTTACGATGATGTGAGTCAATTACCTTCTATTATTACTAAGGTAAAACAAATGCTAATAGATCATGAGGATATTGATCATACACAAACATTGATTGTGAATTTCAATTCTTATGCGGCCTCCTCGTTGGATTTCTTTGTATACACCTTCACTAAAACAACCAATTGGGTGAGGTTCCATGAAGTAAAGCAAGATGTGCTATTTTTAATTGCAGAGATTGTTGAGCAGCATGGTGCAGAATTTGCCTTTCCTACGCAAACATTGCATATGACTGGGGAAATGCCACCAGAATGCGTCGAGGTTTAAAGTTAGCCTGCCGTTGATCAGAATAATTGATCCCTGGTATCCGTAATACCGAATGTTGCTTATATAAAACAATAGAAATAAGGAAACGCCATGTCAGTGACACAAGAAGAAATTGATCGTATCTGGAAAGACGCCGACTGTTTATGGTCCAAGGAACAAGTTGAGCGAGCCATTGATACAGTGGCTCAGAAAGTTGAAAAACGGCTAGAAAAATCCAATCCGATTATTCTCTCTGTAATGAAAGGCGGTTTGGTATTTACCTCGAAGTTAATGATGCGTTTAAGCTTTCCAATGGAGCTTGATTATATCCATGTGAGTCGTTATGGGTTTGGTTTGTCTGGTAACGAGTTGCAGTGGAAAGTGACACCACAGGATAATATTGAAGGTCGAACGGTGTTGATTGTGGATGATATTTTGGATGAAGGTCAGACGTTAGCCTCTATCATTGAAGCCTGTAAAGCTCAAGGCGCCAAAGAAGTGCTTACTGCTGTATTGGTAGATAAAAAACATGACAGAAAAGCACAGCCGGAATTTAAAGCGGACTTTACAGGGCTGGATATTGAAGATCGTTTTATCTTTGGTTATGGCATGGATTATAAGGGGTATTTACGTAACGCAGCAGGTATCTACGCGGTAAAAGAGGATTAAATGTTAGCGATAATTGGTGGTACGGGGTTAGCTGCCTTAGAAGGACTAACGTTGGAAGATTCTATCGTAATGGAAACACCTTATGGTGTGCCTTCAGCAAATATTGAAAAAGGTGAACTTAATGGTTCGCCCGTGTTTTTTTTGGCCCGCCATGGAAAGGCGCACAGTTTAACACCGCATTCTGTAAACTATCGAGCCAATATATGGGCTTTGCAGTCGCTGGGTGTGACTCGTATTATTGGGGTCAATGCGGTGGGGGGCATAAATGCTAGTATGGGGCCAGAAGTTATTGTTATCCCCGATCAAATTGTTGATTACACCTGGGGAAGGCAATCCTCGTTTTCGGAAGAGGGTCGCGTGATTCACGCGGATTTCACCTACCCATACACAGAGGAGCTTCGACAGCAATTATTTGCAGCAGCCAATAAAGTTTCAGTGAATGTTTGTGATAGCGGTGTTTACGGCGTAACTCAGGGGCCGCGATTAGAAACTGCCGCCGAAATTGATCGATTAGAAAAAGACGGTTGCGATATTGTAGGTATGACCGCGATGCCAGAAGCCATACTGGCAAGAGAGCTGAATATACAATATGCGAACGTCTCTCTCGTTGTGAACATGGCCGCTGGTCGAAGTGAAGGGCTGATTACAATGGATGATATTCAGCGAGTATTGGATGCAGGAATGGGGCAGGTGAGGGTATTGCTTAGTGCTGTGGCGTAGTTAGTATTCACCTAGAGGTAGTGTGTAAAAAGGGTTACCCTTTACGTTATAGCGTGCCTCAAGTCGCGTTAGAAGATTCAATTGAAACAAAGGGCGGCGTTGTTATAGATCGCGCCAACCGTTATGGGAAGACGTTCAGTAGGGTGGTGTGTGGCTGAGCAATAGAAACCTAGTGGGCTTTTTATTACCCAGGATTTGCCACAATCTGCTTTAGTTTATCTTGTCTAGCTGCCATGTCGAGGGATTGACAGACCTGTTTAGGTTATCACTATCCTTTTTGCCTGTTTTTCATTCAATTCAAAACTATTTATCTTTTTTTTCATTTTTTTTGCCATTTTCTGCAACAAAAACCGATTTTTGCTGGATAGATAATAAAGGGCTTGCATAACTGCGCCCGCCAAACAGTAAAAGTACTGAACCGGGTAGCTAGGGGCCTTACGGCCCTTCGCCCCCTAAGAACTGTACGTGATAGTTTCCCATCATACAGCTCAAGCCCTTTGAAGGCCGATATTTCACGACCCACCTGTATTACGTT